>Ga0105355_10001613_pt1 | contig 20741 bp, 20 predicted proteins | sample GOMGulsemesocosm_2_FD_83508 | JGI IMG/M metagenome (GOLD analysis project Ga0105355, IMG submission 83508) | Methane-oxidizing microbial communities from mesocosms in the Gulf of Mexico - GOM9C Gulf of Mexico | ecosystem: Environmental > Aquatic > Marine > Cold seeps | place: Gulf of Mexico... | reverse complement strand
GTGGATTTTTTGATGATGCGAAAGGTACTTGTCATGGTTGTTGCCTCTTGTTGATTGATAAAGGGTGGAGAGGCTTTCTCCATATAAGATACCGATGTTTTCGTGGGTTTATTTGGGGGATGGTTGGTGTGGTAGTGACTGACTGCTTCCGACCCAAAGCAGCCACTCAGTTAACCATTGATAACAGCATGGATGACCTGCGCGTACAGATAAACTCAACACGATTCTGTTGAAATAATGAGGGAGATGACATAGGCCATCTAATGACTGGGGGACCGTGGACACCAGCGGACAGGAGTCTTATGCTGAAAGTACCTTCATAAAGATACTGGATTAAGGCAGACAGGGAAACCACACATTGACACTTGGTTAGCTGATGATGGCAAGATGTTGGAAGTTGCCATAGATGATTGTATTGCTCAGATTTCCTCCGAAATGGCTTCAACGTTATTAACGTTGAAAACGAGAGAAGAAGGGGTGAATTCAGGATGATATTAGTCGAGAAACGACTGTTAATAATCGTGTTTACTATGTTCATGGCTGGCTGCGCAAACATGGACTTGGAGCCTTATCGCGCTCCGGATTCAATCGCTAGCTACGCTATAATAAAGGATCGACCATTTAAACTGACCTTAAGCTTTCATGATAAATTCATACACATTCTCAGTATCGATAGAAAGCGGATAGACGGTAAGTCACGAGGAATACCTAAAAGTGTTGGATCAGGCCACAATGACTTGAAGAAGGCGCTTGTCTTGGCCGTGGGCGTACGAAAACTACATGTTGAAGCCTGTAGGGAGCATGCAACTTTGTTTCATGTTTTATTTATGCCGCTTGGCCCTCATTTTCGTTGTGCTGACTCAATTCTTCGGCTTGAAGCAAGCCATGGATTTCAATATCGCGTCAGAGCCACTGTGAATAAAAAAGACGATTACGCCGATTTTTGGATAGAAAATATCGAATCAGGTGACAAAGTGACAGAGCCGATTCGCGTAAATGAACTATATTCGAAGTAGTCTCCTATCGGGGAGATTTTAACTTTCAGCAGATTGACCTGCACAGGTCTGTGCTCCTCCGATGACGAATCCGAATGGCCGCTGTTGGCACATTACAGACAGTGGTGATAACCAAGAACCATTAAGGCCCACACGACATTCCATCAACAATCTTTAAAGTATGAATAACTTAGGTGCAGTACTCACCAGCCTTTTTATACCAACACAATTCAAAGCAATAGTTACAGACTCAACTTTAAACTCTATAATTCTGCAGCCAAAAATTACGGCACAACGAACTGATCTATCTAGGCTTATTTACACGGACTGTACCAATGAATGTTAATGAAACATGCTCTGATTGTGGAAAAAATTACGTAATAACACGCGCCGATGCTCTGAAGGAGTGCCCTCACTGTTCATCAAGCTCAAACCAAGCATCAGAAGAAACCCTAGAAATTAGGAAACGCCTTAAACTCATTCGGGAAAAAGAAGAAAAACAAAACCCTCAGCATAAAAAGGTCTGCTCGGAAAAACCTGCAAAGGAGAAAAATACATCTTTGTGGAAAAAGCTTACGTCCCGCCTTAATAAGTAATTTTACTTATTAAATCAGTCATCACACCGCGAACCGTCCTCTTAATTTCCAGCAATAATCTTTGAAGAATGAATAACTAGAGTTGCTTGAAATGCCTCATAACGACCCGCAGCGGTCATTCGTAGGTACGACCTCCAGCTATTCTGGCCCACCTTAGATACAGAACAAAATAAAAATGCGCTTCAAAAAACACCCATTAATGTCGGTTTTTTTTACAAATGTATTTCGGTCTTTTTATAAGTCTTTGATTTTATTATCAAGGTATGAACTATGCATGAGGATTATAAGTAATAAAAACAAAAGAGGATAAGAATTTATCCGGATTTAATGACAGCGTGGAGGTAAAGAAAATGGATAGGAACATCAAGCTACTAAAGGGCTCAATTATTCGAACTTTCGCGATATTCTGTACTGCGGTGTTTTGTACGTTAACAGTGTCATCACTACACGCAGACCCACCATTTGGAACAGGACCATTTCCAGAAGGGCCATTTATATCCATCAACTGTGATGCTCCCGGAACTGACCTTCAGAATACCATTAATGGTGCGGCTTCTGGAGCCTCCATAACTGTAAAAGGAACCTGTGACGGTGGGCCTTTTCTCATTCAAGGGAAGGTTCTAATATTTGTCGGGCCAGCAACCTTGTCAGCCGCTTCTGGTGACTCCACACTTATTATAAGTGGAGCTACGGTTACAATTCATGGCATCACTGTCGATGGAGCTGGCATGATATTTGGCATTAATACAATCGGAAGTGTAATAGATCTCAACGGAGTGGAGGTCAAGAATGCTGAAATAGGTATAAGAGTTGGTGGTAATAGCCGTGCCTCTATCAGAGGCGGCAGCGATATCCATCATAATACTGGTGACGGGGTTCATGTAACAGATAGCTCGAACGCATTTATAGACAGCAGCAAGTTCAGGAATAACTCTTATGCAGGTATTTCTATCACTCATAGCAGCTCGGGTATTATTACCAATAATATGATTACTCTTAATCAGAACGGGTTGTTAGTAACCAAAATGTCTAGCGGCCTGATTTTACAAAATACCATAGACTGGAATTTGAGTAAGGGTGTTTGGATTGCAAGTCAATATGGGTTCATCGAGACCTTGAGTCCCGTCAATACCATTGAAAACAATCCAGTCGATGTACAGTGTGAAGACAGGGGAATATTTGAAAGCAGTTTGCCACAAATCAGTAGCACAAATAACACAGTCATCAGTCCTAATTGCGCAGTTATAGGTACAATTTTTTGATCTGAGCTGAGTGCCAATGGTATTTAGTCTATACCTTTTGCTCTGGCCCATCTTAAGTTTATCCATTGCGCCGGTACGACCAGTGTTGTGGCCGTGTCAGCTGTGTATATTCGGGATGAGAGCTTGGACAGGATTTGAGCGTCTGCTCTTGGCACAAAGCAGCCTACAGGCTTTATCGAAAGCTGTATTCAAATGGGTGGAATTAGACTGGTCGTGCTTTGATTCGCACTCGAGGATGTGCGGAAAGAAGAAATGGTGGGCCCTCCCAGACTCGAACTGGGGACCTGCCGATTATGAGTCGGGAGCCCTCTTTGTCTAAGAGGCAGCGGGAAAGATGTTGCTACTAGCAGTTTTATAAGCCTACTTAAACAACATGAAGGGGAAGCAAATGTTACGAAGATCCTCTTACACGCGCAAAGAGGCGGCTTTCCTGGCATGCCTGATGAAGCCTAGCCCTGAATTCCAAAAAGCCCCAATCTGTAATGGGTTGGGGCTTTTTTATGTGAATTTCGTACAAGGGTTTTTATATCGCTAGCAATTCATCAGCGTCGCGTGAGAACACCAAAGGTAGGGTTGACGCCCGATGTTTATTTTTCCTGCTGCGGTCCTGCTTCGCGCGCCGTTGTTCTGTTGGTGTTGTTAGATAAAAAGGGATGTGCAAGCATCCAGTTAAGCTTGATTGACTTGATATCGTGAAATCCCTTCAGGCCGACAACCATCTTTTCATGGCCCAGCTTGGGTTGATCAATGTAGGTCCCAAACAGACGATCCCAAATGGGTGTTACTCCTCCATAGTTGCTATTCGTTTCATTTTCGGTCGCTGAATGATGAATCCTGTGAACGTCCGGTGTCACTAATACTTTACGTAAGTGGCGGTCTATTGCTTCAGGCAATTTCAGGTTTCCATGAGCAAATGAAGCCATAAACACATGTATGCACTTGTAGATCAGAACGGCAATGGCCGGTGCGCCTAAAACGATGACGGAGATGGCTTCAGCCGCAGAGGTGAGAAGGCCGTCAAGGGGGTGGAAGCGAAGGCCAGTGGAAAAGTCATAGTCAATGTCGGTGTGGTGGACCATATGCAGTCGCCATAAGAGCGGGATCCTATGCAATAGAAAGTGTTGTGTGTAAGCGCTCATATCCAGAACGGCTATTGAAACAATGCAGGCGGGTAAAAATGGCACATCCAGCAGATTGAATAAGCCCCAGTTATGCTCGCTCGCTGACACTGCCAATAAAACAGGGGCGAATGGAAAAATTACCCGTAAAACAAAGATATTGAGAATAGTGATGGCGATATTGGAGACCCAGCGTAACCCTATGGGGTCAGACAGGGTTTTTCTTGGAGTGAATGCCTCCCAGCTAGCTATTAAAGCAATGGAGACAAAAAACAAGCCCGTATAAATAAGGCTCCCGTTTTCCAGAAGATACTCGATCATTGATGTTCAGCTGCTTGAATCGGACAGCGGATAATAACTTTATTTCTTCGCTTTATAGCGCGCGATTAAGATTGCACTGACAATCCCTGCACCAATAAGGGAAAAAGTGCCTGGCTCAGGCACAGGCTGAAAAAGTGCCCATGCAGGAGACGTTATCGCCACACCTGCGGCACAGGCCGCCGCTTTAGATAAATATTTTTTACTGGTTTTATCGGACTTTTGCATATTTACACCCTCTTTAAAAAATATATATATCTAGCTTAGAGGATACAAAGCAAATACTGCGCCAGTTCTGTATGTGTCTGTTTTTTAAAAAGAAAAACAATACCTCCCTAGGTGTCTGTAAAATTATCCGACAGTTTCTATCGGGCAAGCTTTATCGTTAACGCTGTTGCTACACCCCTGTAGTGGCGTAGTGAATTTGGCAGCCTAATTAGAAGTGTCACTACAATACGAATTTCACGAGCGTCTCTTGTGGGTCGCAGGCAGCCATTGACCGAAAAAAGGGGAGCCAGATCACACCCCTAAGAACGCGGCCGCAGAAGGGGCATTCAGAGTGCCTGTCTCTAGGACGCAGCGAGGAAGGTGTCCCCCAGATACACTGACGGACTTTCTGTTACCTTCTTGAGGACTTTGGTGGAGAGGTGAGAGTGCAGTAGCTTTATTTCGAAGCTAGGGAGTAAGATTCATTCCCTTAGCTATTAGATTACACTTAAGGACGAGTTTCGCCCCAAAGACCAGAAGGCGACCAGACGACACAAACAAAAAAGCCCCGCACAAAATGCGAGGCTTTTGAAATAATGGTGCCCGGAGACAGAATCGAACTGCCGACACGAGGATTTTCAATCCTCTGCTCTACCGACTGAGCTATCCGGGCACAAGCTGTTGCTTTTCTACTTCTAATTCAAACCCGCTAGGGCTATCCGGCAACAGGGCGGCTATTAAACCGTTTGCTTGTATGTGAGTCAAGCAAAAAACTTTGGATTTTATGAATTATTCTTCGCCGGGTGCTACATAGCCTTCAGCGCGCTCAAAATCTTCATTTGCAAAGAATTTATCCATCTGTTCGGTGAGGTATTTACGGGTTTCTGCATCCATCAAATTCAGTGAGCGCTCATTGATAATCATGGTTTGATGCGCCAACCATTCCATCCAGGCCTTTTTGGATACGTGCTCGAAAATATCCTGCCCTTTGGGGCCAGGGTACGGTGGTGTGTCGAGACCTTCCAGTTCCTGTTGGTATTTCTTGCAAAAAATGCTGCGTGTCATGATCTGTTCCGGCTAAATGTGAGGTTCTTAAGCTGGCGTATTGTACTGGCCTGAGCAGCTCTTTGCTACGTTCGTTATAACTTGCTTAACAGCGTTTTAATGGGGGCAGCCAGGCCAATGCCTGTTAGTTGCCGGGGGTGATACCAGCGCTGTTTATCGCCTGCCATTATCTGTGCGGGTACATGACTGACGCTGGCGAGTACCGGATGTATGTTGAGATGGAAGTGCGAGAAGGTATGACGTATTGCGGGCAGGGATTCGGTTGTTTGTATCTGTGCCTGTAGCTTTTGTTCAAGCTGGTAGATCAGTTGTTCTTTTTCTTCATGTTGCGGCAGGCTCCACAGGCCTCCCCAGATGCCTTGGGCGGGACGTTTTTCTAACAGTACTTCGCCAGCATTGTTATGCAAAATCAGGAAAAAGGCGTCGCGAGTTGGTATCGTTTTACGCGGTTTGCCCTGCGGGTAGTTTTTAACGCTATCGCTTTTGTGGGCGACGCAGTGTTGCAGCAGTGGGCAGCTTTGGCATTGCGGTTGGCTACGTGTGCAAAGTGTGGCCCCCAGATCCATCATAGCCTGGGTATAGTCGGCGAAGCGCTGCTGAGGGGTAAGTTGTTCAGCCAGTAGCCAAAGTTCTTGGAGTGTTTTGCTATGGCCGCTCCAGCCTTCAATGGCTTTGAAGCGAGATAATACACGTTTAACATTGCCATCAAGAATGGGCGCACGTTGTTGCATGCTGAGGCTTAGAACAGCGCCCGCGGTGGAGCGGCCAATACCCGGCAGATTTTCCAGGCCTTGTTGGGTTAGCGGGAACTCGTTAGCGTGTTGCTGGTGAATGATTTGCGCAGTTTTGTGCAGGTTACGGGCGCGGGCGTAATAGCCGAGCCCCGTCCACAGGTGTAGCACCTCGTCCTCTTTGGCCTGGGCCAGTGCTGCCACGTCGGGGAAGGTTTGCATAAAACGTTCAAAATAGGGGATGACCGTGCTGACCTGTGTTTGCTGCAGCATGATTTCCGATACCCACACTCGGTAGGGGGTGGTGTTTTGCTGCCACGGCAAATTTTTACGGCCGTGTTGGTCGAACCAGTCGAGAACAGCGTCGCTGAATTTAAAAAGGCTCGTCACAACGGTATTACAACCCAAACAGGTCTTTTAATTGCTGGGTCGCTTCATCACCCAGCTTCTCTTTGAGCTTGTTGTCTATCTGGTCACCGGTTTTACGTTTGATTTCTTGCTGGGCCAATTGCGCGGCAATGTTCTGTAATTCACGTTGATCAAGGCCGCACAGTTTTGACGGTTCTTCATTCAAGGAGCCCTGACAATGCAGAGGCCAGGCAACGTTGCGATAGCGTTCATGCACTTCACAAGCCTGGTTTTCCAAATCACCCAGGATTTTAGCGCGAATCTTGTAATCCAGTGACTGCTCGAGCAAATTGATAACGCCGGAGCCATTGATTTGCAGGTTGCTCAGAGCCAGTTGCAGGTGATCTGTTTGCATTACTCCTTTAACGATATTCATGTGGCCATTAAATTCTTTGAAGCGGGTGTTGGGCTCTTCTTCGACGACGCTGTATTGGCGGTCTCGGATACGAGCAATACTTTTGCAGACCAGTTGTTCAATATTGGTGTTTTTAAGCATGCCGTCGCGGACATTGAAGTCAGCTTCACCGCTAAGTGATCGTTTGATGGCGGGCAGTGTATTACCAAAGGCCGAACCATTAATCTGTAAATCCATGGTGCCAGCCAGATAATCAACTTTGGCCAGTGAGGTGAGCAGGGGGGCAGCCTGAATGCCGGTAAAACGTTTGTTGAAATTGATTTGTGGTGTGTTGTTACGTGCGTCGATACTTGCGGTGGCTTTCATGCTGCCGCCGTAGAGGTTACCGGTCAGGCTTTTCAGGTTGATAAAGCCATTGTAGGCGACAACGTTGGCGTCTAGGTTATCGATCTGATGGCCGGAGGCAATGAGCTTGCCAATGTGCAATCGGCCGTTGGTGTTGAGATTGCGTAGCGCTGCAAGAGGTAATAATAGAGCGTTCGGTGAGGTGCTCTGGTTATCCTGCTCGCTTGGCGGTTTGGCGGGTAGGTAGCGGTCAAGGTCCAGACTGTCGACATTGAGGGAAAAGCTCGACGCCATGCTGTTGAAATCGGTGAATTTGAGATTGCCTTGCAGTTTACTGTCATCCAGCTGCAGGTTGATTTTGGGTAACTGTAAGGACTTGTTGGTGCCGCTGAATTGTATTTGTCCAGTAAGGCTGTTCAGCGTTTTTTCGTCGGCAGGTGTTGCTAGCTCGAAGCCTAATGTCGACAACAGCGAGCCAGGCTTTAAGGTGTTGATGTCCAGTTGGCCTTGATAACTAGCTAAGCCGTCGAGTGAGCTGGTATTTATATCGCCGATTAAATCAAGTTGAGGGCCGCGGAGAGTTAAATTCTTCAGCGTAAACTGGCCTTTGTTGCTATCGAACTGCAGGTCTGATTTCAAATCCAGTTCTATAGCCATATCAGCCAGCGCGGGTGTTCGAAAAATGCCGGCCCAATGAGATGGGTTGAATTCGGTGATGGTTATGCGGCCACTTGCGACGGGGGATTTTAGCAGCTGTTGTACTTCCAGGTTTGTGTGAATGCGGGTGTTGTCGACATCAAGCACGGTATCGGTCAGTGTTAGCTGTTCCTGTCCTATATCAAGTGATACTTGGCTGGTTAGGTGTGCCAGAACGGGTGCCTTCAGCTCACTGTTCAGGTAGCTAAAGTTGGCAGTTACAGGGAAGGCGCTGCGAAAACTGACGTTATTAACAGTGAAATCTAGGTTTTGAAACTGGTGGTCGCTGCCGGTTGCGAGATCTTGATAGCTGACGTCGGCATTTTCTATTTCCAGATAGCCCAAGACAAAGGCTGCCAATGGCAGAGACGCCAGATCGGAAGAGGCGGATGTGCTTTTGGCGTTGTTTTTTGACGATGGTTCGAGCTGCCAGTTGCCTCGGCCTTTGGCATCTTTAATGAGCTGTAGTTTAAAGTCACGTAGTGCAATGCCGTCAATTTCCAGCTCGCCTTTGAGCAATGGTGCGAATTTGGCAAAAATACGCGCGTAGCTTGCGGATGCCAGGTGTTCGTCGTGGCTGTCGATGCTAATGTTTTCAACACTGACGCCGAGCCATGGGAATACCGAAAGTTGCAGGTCTCCGTCAATATTGAGTTCGAGCTGACTATGTTGTTTTGCCAGCGATTGAATTTCTGCTTTGTAATCGTTGGCATCAAAAACGGTGAACAGATATAGGGCTGCACCGCCCACGACTAGAATTAGCAGGGCGATGACGGCAGAAAATATTTTCAGAAACAATGACATGAGTTTATGACGATCTCTAGCAATCGAGTGGGGTACGGAAATATCTGACCACAAGTAGGGCTGTGGATTCCGAAAAGATTAGCTTTAATCGGGTGTGCGCTGCAGGCTGCTGACCTGACTTTCATCACCCACCAGTAACAGGTCGGCAGGGCGGGCTGCAAATAGACCATTGCATACCACGCCAACGATGGCGTTAATGCGCTGCTCTAATTCAACGGCGTTAGTGATTTCAAGGTTATGCACGTCAAGAATGATGTTGCCATTATCGGTGGTAAAGTCAGCGCGGTATTCCGGTAAGCCGCCTAACTTGACCAACTCTCTGGCGACATGACTGCGTGCCATGGGGATGACTTCAACGGGCAGCGGAAATGCGCCCAGTACACTGACCTGTTTGCTGGCATCGACAATACATACAAATTCATCGGCTACGGCTGCAATGATTTTCTCACGGGTTAGTGCGCCGCCGCCGCCTTTTATTAATTCCAGATGATCATTGCTTTCGTCTGCACCATCAATGTAAACGGTTACACGATCGACACTGTTGAGTTCATAGACGGGAATGCCATGCTCTTTCAAGCGCTCAGCAGAAGCAACGGAGCTGGCGACGGCGCCATCGAATGTGTGTTTGATTTTTGCCAATGCATCGATAAAGAAGTTGGTGGTCGAGCCAGTACCAATGCCAACGATCGTGTCGTTTTTTAGTTTGCCTTGAATATGGCTAATAGCGGCTTGTGCCACGGCTAATTTGAGTTCGTCCTGGGTCATTGGCATAAGCTCGGTTACAGGTGTTGAGTGAGTGGTCGAATTATACGGTTATCGGCGTTAGGTTTGTAGCTGTGTGGCGAACTAATGCTTTGAAAACCCCGGCAATTGGTGAAATGTCGGGGATAAGCCATTATCATAACGGGCATCGTGAGCAACCGTCTTTGATGATGCTCCAAACCTTGTCAGACCAACCCGAATTGATGCCAGATTATGCTGCAGACCTACGTTAAAAAAATTCTTAAAGCGCGTGTTTATGATGTTGCTATTGAAACACCTGTGGATGATATGCCGACTCTTTCCGAACGCTTTGGTAATCGAATTTTACTGAAGCGTGAAGACCTACAGCCGGTGTTTTCATTTAAATTACGGGGCGCCTACAACAAAATTTCTCAGTTGAGCGAAGAACAGCTCAAGTGCGGCGTGATTACTGCTTCGGCGGGTAACCATGCACAGGGTGTGGCGTTAACGGGCAAAAAACTGGGTATTCAGGCGGTTATCGTAATGCCTAAAACGACGCCTCCAATTAAGGTGGATTCTGTGAAGGCACGTGGCGGCAAAGTAGTGCTGCACGGTGATACCTACGATGAAGCCAGCAAACACTCCAAAAAGTTGGCCAAAGAAAAGGGCATGACCTATGTGCATCCCTTTGATGATCCCGAAGTGATTGCCGGTCAGGGCACGGTGGGTATGGAGATTCTTCGCCAGGTCACCGGCCCGCTTGACGCGGTATTTGTGCCGGTTGGTGGTGGCGGTTTGTTGGCGGGTGTGGCGGCTTATATTCGTTACGTGCGCCCGGAAGTCAAAATTATTGGCGTTGAGTCTGAGGAGTCAGCCTGCATGAAGTGGGCGTTGGAAAAGAATCGCCGTATCACGCTGCCAGAAGTGGGTATTTTTGCCGATGGTGTGGCGGTGGCTCAGGCGGGCAAAGAAACTTTTAAGATCATCCGTGAATGTGTTGATGAAATCATCACTGTCAGCACCGATGAAATTTGTGCAGCAGTAAAAGATATTTTTAACGATACGCGCTCAATCGCAGAACCTGCGGGAGCGTTGGCTACCGCCGGACTTAAAAAATATGTCGAGCGTTCAGGCATCAAAGATCAAACCCTGCTATCAATAGACAGTGGCGCCAATGTGAATTTTGATCGCCTGCGACACATCGCCGAGCGTGCTGAGCTGGGTGAAAAGGGTGAAGCGATTTTGGCGGTCACTATCTCTGAAAAACCGGGCAGCTTTAAAAAATTCTGCGGCGCGTTAGGCAAACGTAATATTACCGAATTTAATTATCGCTATGCCGATGACGCTGATGCTCATATCTTTGTGGGTGTGCAGTTGCGTGAGGGTGATGCAGAGCGCCGTGAAATCATCGATACTTTGGTTGAGAAGGGTTACCCGGTAACGGATATGACCGATAACGAAATGGCGAAGTTACATGTGCGCCATTTAATGGGCGGCCATGCACCGACGGGCGCTGACGAAGTCATTTTCCGATTTGAGTTTCCTGAGCGTCCTGGTGCGTTAATGAAGTTCCTGCAAACTCTGGGGCAGCGTTGGAATATCTCCCTCTTCCACTATCGTAACCACGGTGCTGCGTATGGTCGTGTCATGGTCGGTTTTCAGATTAATAAGGGTGAGAAAAAACTCGCTAATGAGTTTTTCGATAAGATCGGTTACCCCTATCAGGACGAGACGGATAATCCGGCTTATCAAACCTTTTTAGGGTAGGTTTGAATTTGCGTGTCATTTCTAGCGTATGAGAGAAATTCTTGGACGCCCTTTAATTAGGGCGGCTATTCCCCAATAAACACTGCGCCTCATCAAGCAGCTTCTCTACCAATGCCTGGGCGGGCATTTCGCGATTAAGTCCAGCCGCTTGTCCATAAAGTAAAAACTCAGCAAAACTATCCTGTTTTTCGTTACTCACTTGAATTAGCGGCCCGCTGAGCTGATACATTTGCGGAAAGGGTGCAACGTTTGGTTGCTGCCCCGCCAAGATTTCCATATAAGCATTGTTTTTTGCGCGGGCGGGGCGGCCTGAAAAAGCGCGGGTTAATCTGGTGTCGGTATCCTTGGCAGATTTAAGTGCCGCTCGGTACGAGGGGCCGACAGTTGCCTCGGGGCAGGATAAAAATGCACTGCCGATTTGTACGGCGCTGGCACCAAGCATAAACGAGGCTGCAATACTGCGGCCATCGGCGATACCGCCTGTAGCTATAACGGGTAGATCAACGGCGTCAGCAATTTGTGGCACCAACGCCATGGTGCCAACGCCAAAATCTTCACTGGAGACTTCGAAGGTGCCACGGTGGCCGCCAGCTTCCCAGCCCTGCGCGATGATGGCGTCAACGCCTCTTTGTTCTAGGTATTTTGCTTCGTCGACGGTGGTTGCGGAGCAAAGAGTCAGGCAGCCTGCCTTGCGAAGTGATGCAAGTTTGTCATCAGCGGGCAGGCCAAAATGGAAGCTCACCACACGCGGTTTAATTTTCAATACGGCGGCTAACTGGTCGTCATCAAAGGCGCGGTGTGCAGTGTGTTTAGCGTGGGTTGATGTGGGTGGCGTGCCCAGATGCTGCTGTTGATATATTGAAGACATTAGCTGATGACAGCGTTCATCCAATTTTGATTCGCCGGCAGACTCAGGGTGAGCAAAGAAATTAAAGTTAAAGGGTTTGTCGGTGAGCGCACGAATTTCGGTGGCGGCAGTTATCAGCTCTTCGCCGGACATTTTCGCGCAACCCAAACCGCCTAGCCCGCCAGCATTACTGACGGCAGCAACTAATATTGGGTTTGTTTCTCCTGCCATGGGGGCCAGGATAATGGGGTGTTGAATGCCAATCAGATCGAGCAGCTCAGTTTTTGGCCACATAGATAATGCCTGCGTTATTCAGAGGTTTCTTCGGCTAAAATAACAGCAACTGCTCTTCCGTTGCTAGGCCATTCAGAGGGATATCCCATTCGGCTGACTCCAGCGAGGCCACTTGCTGACAGCTGTGCGCCAGCCCCATGAGAAATGGCTTTTGGGTTTGTCGTACGAATTCAAAAGTGCGGTCATAGAAGCCCTTGCCCATGCCCATGCGGTTTCCTTGGCCATCAAATGCTACTAGCGGAGCCAAGACCAGATCAAGAATGCTGGCATCCTGTAGCTCTTCTGGTTCGTGTACGGGTTCGGGTATGTTGTAGCGGTTCAGGAAAAACTCTGTGTCGGGCGTGTAATGCACGAATTTCATGGTGTTCTGGCCCTGACTGTCGATAATCGGCAGATAGCAGGATTTGCCCTGTAGCCAAGCCAGATCGACCAGACGGTGAGGGTTTATTTCGCCGTCGCTAGCTAGGTAAACGGCTATGTGCTGGCTGTCCTGGAATACGGGCTGGGGGCTGACAAAGTCGCAGATGCTTTGGGCTGCCTGTTCTCGTACATCAGAGCTCAGGTTGCGGCGGTCGTCGCGAATTCTGCGGCGTAACTCGGTTTTTGATTCCATAATGAATCCGCTAGTTGAGGGTGTCTGTAAAATTGTTGAGCGGATTATAAGGGAAAACAGGGAAGGGTAAAAATAAGAACTCTCCGCTGTGACGCTGTTGATGAAGGCCTTGAACCGTAGCTCAAGGTGGGAGCGTGTGAGGTAAATTAGGCTTTCCGGTCGAGCGGACTTGCACATCATTACTTCAAGCCGGCCCCCGGGTAAAAACTTATAGGCTCGAGGACGTTACCAACTGGCAAACACAGCAGAGAGTCGTATGACTAAGTATATATGACTGGGTTGTTTTGTCAGGACTTGAACTGGAAAAGATTAGAATTTTTTGGATTGAAGTAGGCGTGTAATAACAAGAATCGGTTTAAGAGAGCTCTTGTAAAACTTCGTCTACTTTGCTTGCTAGTTGCAGGGCGATGTCCTGACTGCTGCTATTGGAGCTGTCCTTTTGCAGGAACTCGTGGGCAATGTTGAGTGCGGCCATAACAGCAATACGCTCAAGGCCGTGGATTTTCCCAGAGGCACGAATTTCACGCATTTTGTTGTCCAGATAGGCGGCCGACTTGTGTAGGGCTGCGCGTTCTTCTTCCGGGCAGGCAATTAAATAGTCTTTGTCGAGGATATCTACTTTGGTTGTGTTGGCGGCCACTGGTTAGTTCTCCATGGCTTTAAGGCGGGTTATCATGGCTTCAACCTTTGTGCGGGCGTCTTCCTTCTGTTGAACAATCTTTGCCCGCTCAGCTTTCCAGTTGAGTTTTTCCTGCATCAGAGTGTTGTTCTGTGCGTCCAGTTTTCTGCACAGATCAATCAGCTGATTGATTTTTAGTTCCAGTGCCTTGTAGTCCAACTCACTCATGACAATATTATTCTTAATCCGCTAAACCTATAATGATATATTACTATAGTTGCGCAGCCCGAAGGGGTCAATTACAAAGACCTTAAAAAAAATGCGCCAAGTCCCCGATAAGCAAAGAGAAGTATATGACTAACCTGGAAGAACTGGATCTTGATCCAGTGGAATTTGATGAGCTGGCTAACTTGTTTGTAGAGTTAAAGGTGTTTTCTTCGCCCTCAGAATTACATGGCATGCTGTGTGGTCAATTGGCTCGCCCTGAAGAAATTGATGAGCATAGCTGGCTTACGGGGGCGGCGACGTTCCTTGAACAACCTCATTTCGAGAGTGATGAGGCGAAAACATTATTGCTGGAAATGTTTGTTACTACCCGTCAACAATTGACGGCAAGTGGATTTGAGTTGCTGATGCTGCTGCCTGACGATGACGTGGATATCAGTGATCGCGCTGAAAGCCTAGGCCGGTGGTGTTTAGGTTTTGTTACCGGCATTGGCGCTGCGCGTACTGCATTGACGGAAGATGGGCGGGAAACGCTGGAAGATGTTGAAAAAATCTCGCAAATTGATGAGCAGAGCCTTGAAAATGATGAGGAGCATGAGCAGGATTTGATGCAGCTGGTGGAATATGTGCGTATGGCTGCGATCATGTTGTACAGCGAATTGCATAGCCAAGCTGAACCGTCAGATGCGAGTTCTTCGCAACCTTCGATTCACTAACCCGGATACCTTTAGGTATTGCGTATAATCTCTATACTTATTTCGACTGATTTTATCCAGAGAACATTGAACTATGCAGATCACTCAGCGTGAATATAAACGCCGTCGCGATGACCTAATGGCGCAGATGGGCGACAACAGTATCGCGTTGCTGCCCGCCGCGCCCCTGTTAACTCGCAACCGTGATGTAGAGCATGCGTTTCGACAGGACAGTGACTTTCATTACCTGAGTGGTTTTGATGAGCCCGAAGCAGTGATTGTGTTGAAGCCGGGGCGTGAGCATGGTGAGTTTGTGATGTTCTGCCGTGAGCGTGATCCTGAAAAGGAACTCTGGACGGGGCTGATCACAGGACAGGAAGGTGTGTGCGAGCAATACGGTGCCGATGATGCCTTCCCTATCTCAGATCTCAACGATATTTTGCCCGGTTTACTTGAGGGCTGCGACAAGGTCTATTCCTCTATTGGTACGAATCCGGACTTTGATCGTCAGGTGATGGAGTGGGTGAAAACCATCCGCGCACAGGCCCGCAATGGCGCACAGCCACCGAAGGAGTTCCTAGTGCTGGATCATTTGCTACATGATATGCGCCTGTTTAAAAGTAAAAAAGAAGCGCAGTTGATGGCTAAATCCGGCCGTATTTCAGCAGAGGGGCATGTGGCGGCGATGAAAGTCTGTAAGCCGGGCATGCAGGAGTATCAGCTGGAAGCGGTATATATCAATCATTTTATGAATCAGGGCTGTCGCTTGCAGGCTTACCCTAGCATTGTCGGTGGTGGTGCCAACGCCTGTATTCTGCATTACACCAATAATGACAAGGAATTACAGACCGGTGATTTAGTGCTGGTTGATGCGGGGGCTGAATATGAATTGTATGCTGGTGATATTACTCGTACCTTCCCCGTGAATGGAAAATTCAGTGCCGCCCAGCGTGCGCTTTATGATGTGGTGCTTGATGCACAGTTAGCAGGCATCGCCGAAGTTAAGCCGGGCAATCATTGGAATCAGCCTCATGAAGCGGCGGTTAAAGTTATTACAGCAGGGCTGGTTGAGTTGGGTATTCTCAAAGGCGATGTTGATCAGTTGATCGAAGAAGAGGCCTATAAGCCTTTTTATATGCATAAAACCGGACACTGGTTAGGGCTGGATGTGCATGATGTGGGTGAATATAAAATCGGCGATGTATGGCGATTGCTGGAACCTGGCATGGCGCTGACTGTAGAGCCGGGCTTGTATATTGCTCCAGATGCCAAGGGTGTCGCTAAAAAATGGCGCGGCATTGGTATTCGTATTGAAGATGATGTGCTGGTCACTAAAGACGGTTGCGAGGTGCTGACTAAGCATGTACCAAAGCACGCCGATGAAATTGAACAGTTAATGGCGTCCTGATAGCAAATGGCAAAGAAGCGGCAACAGCGGAAAAAAGATAATACCAGCTTTGATGTGGTGATCATCGGTGGCGGCATGGTGGGTGCTAGTTTGGCCTGTGCGTTGATGCCGTCCATTCGGGAGTTTGGTTTGAAGGTGGCGATGATCGAAAGCTTTGCGCTGCCGGAACATGTTGACGAAGTGTTGTATCAGCCCAGTTATGATGATCGCTCGACGGCGCTCTCCTATGGCAGTCGCTGCCTGTTGCAGCAGCTTGGCGCCTGGCAGTCGTTGGCTTTGCACGCCACGCCTATCGAACATATTCATGTTTCGGATAAAGGTTATTTTGGTAAAACACGACTGCATGCCAAGGAACATGGCATTGAAGCGTTGGGCTATGTGATTGAAAACGCCTGGCTGGGGCGGGTGTTGTTGCAGCAGGTAAGAGAGTGCTCGGACATTACCTGTATCTCTCCTGCCTCTGTTAGTGAGCTGAAAATACAGCTTGGCGAAAATGGAGAAAGCTATCAGCGTTTGACTATTGAGGGTGACGCTGGCACTCAGCTAATTGATACGCGTCTTGCGGTTGTTGCTGATGGTGGCCGTTCGCAGGTGTGTCAGCGTTTGGGAATTGAGGCTCAGCAACGTAGCTATCAACAGAGCGCTATTATTGCCAACGTGAGCGCCGAAAAGCCGCATCAAAATGGTGCCTATGAGCGTTTTACTGAGCAAGGGCCTGTGGCGCTACTGCCTTTGCACGAGGCCAAGAGTACTCGCCAGAATCGTTCGGCACTGGTGTTTACCGTTGCCGATAGTGAGGTTGATGAGGTGTTGGCTTTGGATGACAAAGCTTTTCTAGCCGAGTTGCAGCGGCGCTTTGGTTATCGTCTTGGCCAGTTTGTCAGCATAGGCAAACGGGAAAGTTACCCTCTCAGCTTGCAGCGTGCGAAAGAGCAGGTACGCTCCGGCATTGTGGTCGTTGGTAACGCGGCGCATACGTTGCATCCGGTGGCTGGGCAGGGTTTTAATTTGGCGCTACGAGGGGTAATGACGCTGGTGCAACAGTTGCAGAAAGGGCTGGCGAAAGGTCAGTCGCCCGGCTCGTTACAGGTTTTGCAGGCGTATTTAACAGAACAACAGAGCGATCAGGATAAAACTATTGTGTTTACAGACCAGCTATTAAAATTATTTGGTCACAGTCATCCGGTGATTGGTCATGCGCGCGGATGTGGGCTGCTGGCGTTGGATTTATTTCGTCCGGCTCACCACGCATTTGCTCGTCAGGCCATGGGGCTGGGTGATCGTTTGCCGAGAGTGAGCGCAGGAGTCACAGAGTGACAGAACAATACTACGATGTGATTGTGGTTGGTGGTGGCATGGTTGGCACGGCGCTGGCGGTTGCTTTGGCCAGTCAAACAAAAGGTCAGCCGTTGCATATTGCTTTGATCGAAGCGCAAACCCCCGCCGCTATGCCAACACTTGGCGAAAAATCGCCCTTTGAACCTCGCGTCAGCGCGTTAACGCAAGCGTCCCGGCAGCTGCTGAATAATATTGGTGTGTGGCCGCATATTGTCCGCCAGCGTTATGGTTTGATGCAGCAAATGAAAGTCTGGGATGCTGACGGCACCGGCCATATAGAATTTAGCGGTGAAGATATTGGCCAGTCCGAGCTGGGTTTTATTGTTGAAAACCAGGTTACTGTGGCGGCATTATTCGAGCGGCTGCAGGACTTCGATAATATTGAATTGATTGCGCCAGCGCGTATTGATGGATTGAGTGAGCTTCATCAAGGGTTGCGCACAGTGACTCTTGACGATGGCCGTGAGTTAGCCGCGCGATTGGTGGTGGGTGCCGATGGTGCAATGTCGAAAGTGCGTGAATTGGCTGGTATTACTCATCAGGAAAAATCCTATCAGCAGAGCGCCATTGTCACCACGGTAAAAACTGAAAATCCGCATCAGCATACGGCTTGGCAGCGTTTTCTTGATAGCGGCCCGTTGGCTTTTTTGCCGCTGCGAAGTTGTGATGGTGATGATCACAGTTGTTCTATTGTCTGGTCGCTGGATGATGAAGAGCTTGATGCAAAAATGGCATTAGATGATGAAGGCTTTGCTGCCGTTTTGGCGCGTGCTTTTGAAAATCGCTTGGGCGATATTGTTGAAGTAGATAAGCGTTTTGCTTTTCCCTTACGTCAACGTCATGCGGATATGTATGTACAGCCTGGTATGGCTTTAGTGGGTGATGCTGCCCACACCATTCACCCGTTGGCAGGACAGGGGGTGAACTTAGGGCTAATGGATGTGGCAGTATTAACCGAAGAGTTGATGCACGCCTCCCGGCGTCAGCTGGATTTGGGTGACATCAGTGTTTTGCAGCGTTACCAGCGTCGCCGCCGTGGTGATAATGCGTTGATGATGGGTACGATGTCCGGCTTTAAACTGTTATTTGGTGAGACTGCGTTACCTGTGCGGTGGTTGCGAAACACCGGCATGAATTGGCTGAACGAGTTGAGCCCAGTTAAAAATCGCGTGGCGGCCAACGCTATGGGTTTAAGTGGTGATCTGCCAGATTTGGCAAAGCCTGATTTTTTAAATCCGACTTTTTGATGAGGAGCTGCTCATCGCGTATTTGCCTGATATTTGTCATTTCGACCAGCGGGAGAAATCTAGCACTAAAGAAAAGATCCCTCCTGTTCAGTCGGGATGACAGACTTTCAGAGCGAGCGCGGTAGATTAGGGTTGTTTTTGATACGTCTAATCCTTTAAAAATATAATTAAACCCGACATACAAGGAATGTGGTCGATGGTTAAAATTCTCAAAGTTGCCTTTCTTACTGCTCTTTGTTTTACGGCGTTTGCCGCTACCCTTGCGGGTGAAAACCTCGCCATTATGCACGCCAAGAAATACTCATCAGACGTGTTTGTCGCGGATTATTTTGTCAGTGAAAAGCTTGATGGCGTCAGAGCACGTTGGAATGGCAAACAGTTGATTTCCCGTAACGGTAAGGTGTTTGCTGCCCCGATCTGGTTTACTCGTAACTTCCCCACGCAAGTGCTGGATGGTGAGTTATGGTTGGGGCGCGGGAAATATCAACAAACGGTGTCGGTGGTTAGTCGACAGATGCCCCATGATGGCTGGCGTAAAGTTAAATTTATGGTGTTCGATTTGCCTAATAATCCGCAGCCATTTTCTGAGCGTTACGTTCGAATGAAAGCGTTGGGCGATAAATTACAGTTGCCCTATCTGGATATTATCAGTCAGCAGCGAATCATCAGTCATAGCCAACTAATGACGCGATTGGATGAGGTGGTTAGAGGCGGTGGCGAAGGTTTGATGCTGCACCATAAGTATTCGTTATATCGGCAGGGGCGGTCTGCTCATTTATTGAAGTTGAAGAAGTTTGATGACGCAGAGGGAATTGTCATCGCTTATAAAGCGGGTAAAGGTAAATACAGCGGTATGGTTGGCTCGTTCAAATTGCGTATGCCTAACGGCCAGGAGTTTTACGTCGGTAGCGGGCTTACGGATGATTTGCGCGCTGCGCCACCACCGTTAGGTCGACTCATTACTTTCCGGCACCAGGGTTTTACCGATAAAGGGCTGCCAAGATTTCCAGTTTATTTGCGTCAGCGGTTTGAGGAATAGTCTGATGATGGTTTTTGACAGGGGTAACACCTTGCACGCATTGTGTTTGGTTTTTGTGTTGTTATTTTTCGGCTTGCTGCAACCCGCGTTAACTCACGCGGAATCAGCACAGGTGAAATACGTGATTGATGGCGACACGGTGATGCTGGACGATAATCGTCATGTGCGCTTATTGGCGATTAACACCCCGGAAGTTGAAGGCAAACGTCGCGCTGAGCCGGGAGGTGAAGCCGCTAAACGTTGGCTCAAAGCTCGGATAGAAGGTAAGCGAGTGAGGCTAGAGCCGGGTCAGCAAAAAGTTGATAAGTACGGCCGTTCATTGTTTTATCTGTTTGATGCGCAAGGGCGGTTAATCAACGAGCAATTGTTAGCCGAAGGCTTGGCCGTGCTGAGCATTCATCCTCCGAATCTGAAATATCTATCTCGGTTTCAAAAAGCACAGCAGCAGGCCGAGTCGCAACGGCTAGGTGTTTGGCGACTCCCTGCCTATCAAAAGATGACGATAGCGCAGCTTATAAAGCACAAACCAAAAGGCTGGCAACGTATGCTTGTTAGACCTGAAACCATCAAAGAAAGAGGCAAGTTTGTGCGCTTGATATTGAGCTCTGAGGCGGATATTCGTATTGAAAAAAAGAATCTGCGTTACTTTCCTGAACTGAATAATTATCTGCATCGTGAGCTGGAAGTGCGCGGCTGGGCTTCGTGGCGCAAAGGCAAAGTTTCTATTCTGATCAGGCATCCTAGCGCTCTGATAATAAGGGATTCCCACTATCGCCCCTAGGCCTTATAATACGCGCTTTTAGAAGGCGCTAACTGTGACGGCTGGCGCGCAATTGGAGAACATCATGGCTGAACGTAAGGCCAGCGTAAAACGCGACACCCTTGAAACTCAAATCGAAGTGGCGATTAACCTTGATGGTGAAGGCTCTTCTGATTTTGATACCGGGCTGAATTTTCTTGAGCACATGCTGGATCAGGTGGCGCGCCACGGCATGATTGATATGAAAATCAAAGCGGTGGGCGATC
>Ga0105355_10001604_pt1 | contig 20800 bp, 13 predicted proteins | sample GOMGulsemesocosm_2_FD_83508 | JGI IMG/M metagenome (GOLD analysis project Ga0105355, IMG submission 83508) | Methane-oxidizing microbial communities from mesocosms in the Gulf of Mexico - GOM9C Gulf of Mexico | ecosystem: Environmental > Aquatic > Marine > Cold seeps | place: Gulf of Mexico... | reverse complement strand
TAGTTATTCTGAAATTTTCTCAAAACAGATTAGTGCATTAGGTCAACCTGGCGATGTTTTACTTGCTATCTCAACCAGCGGAAACTCTGACAATATCATCAAAGCTATTGAAGCAGCACTAAGCCGTGACATGGTTATCGTTGCCCTAACAGGCAAGGATGGTGGTGACATGGCGGGATTACTAAGCGCCAATGATGTTGAGATTCGCGTACCATCCACCAGCACTGCGCGCATTCAAGAAGTACATTTACTCGCTATTCACTGCTTGTGTGACGCAATCGACCGTACGCTATTTCCACAGGAAGAAGAGCAAGCATAATGCGCTTACTCTCATCTAAGAAATCACTAAAGCTAGCAGCTATTGTCACGGTAGTTATATCGTTACAAGGCTGTGTTTCAGGCATCGTCCTAGGTGCTCTTGGCATTGCAAGTGTGGTGAACGATCGGCGCACTACAGCGGCTCAACTTGAAGATGAATCCATTGAAATAAAAGCCAACAACGTAGTTGGTAATGACGCTGGATTATCTGAGCACAGCCATATCAACATAGTCAGCTACAACAGAACTGTCTTACTTGTCGGGCAGGTCCCAAATACTATGTTGCGTGACCGCGCGGCTAAATTAGTAGGTGGTGTAACGAACGTTAACCGCATCCATAATCAAATGCGCATCGGCAATAAAACAGCGTTAACAACGCGCACCAATGATAGTTGGTTAACCTCTAAAGTAAAACTTGCGCTGACCGGTGATGAAACCCTTAAGAGTACTCAAATAAAAGTTATTACAGAACACGGAGAAGTCTTTTTAATGGGGTTAGTTACTCAACAAGAAGGTAATCTTGCCTCTGAAATCGCCCGTAATGTCGACGGTGTTAAACAAGTCATCAAGGCTTTTGAATACCAGTAAACATTATATAGTAGGTACCAACAAATGACATTGGTGCCTATTATCACACTGCTTATATTGTTGATTTATATCCTTTCCAGCCATAAAAAATAATATAGCCGTAACACACAATAGGTAATACAAAGCTCAACTGAATACCAATTCTGTCAGCTAAAACTCCTTGTAACATAGGAATAATAGCCCCTCCAACAATTGCCAAGCACAATACTCCTGCACCTTTACTCGTTTGATTACCTAAATTGCACACGGCCAAACTAAAGATGGTGGGAAACATAATTGAATTGCACAAACCTAACATTAAAATCGCGACCATAGCGAATGTGCCATGCCCCAATACAACAGCGAGTAATAACATAACCGCTGCGATTGCATTAAAAATTAAAACCTTATTCGCCGCGATTTTTTGCATAACCAATGCTCCTAAAAACCGTCCTGCTAATGCGCCGCCCCAATACCAACTAATATATTTAGCCGCTTGGGATTCCTCTAGATTTACAATATTATCTTCCCCTAAAAAGTTAATCATAAAACTGCCAATAGCCACTTCAGCACCGACATAACAAAAAATTCCAACAGCGCCTAGTAATAAATGCTTGTGGCCAAAGAGTGATATTTCAGTCTCATTGGGCTGTTCATCATGTAATGTTAGTTTTGGAAGCTTTAACGCACTAAAGATTGCGGCCAACACCAATAATGCTGACGCCAAGATAACGTATGGCATTTGCACCGATTCGGCTTGTGCCAACCGCTGCACTTCATTCATAGTGGAGAAATCATTGGCGACTGCAGACAAAATAAGTAGACCGCCAAAATAAGGTGCAATAGTTGTCCCTAACGAATTAAATGCTTGAGTCATTGTTAACCGGCTCGCCGCCGATTGAGGTTGACCCAGCGCTGTCACATAGGGATTGGCAGACACCTGTAACAACGTAATCCCAGATGCTAAAACAAACAAGGCTCCAAGAAACCACTCATAAACCTGGGTTTGTGCCGCTGGATAAAATAAGAAACAACCAATGCTTGCCACCACCAGTCCCGTTACTATTCCCGCCTTATAGCCTACTTTTTTTACGAAATAACCAGCGGGTAATGACACAATGAAATATGCACCAAAAAAGCAAAACTGAATCAGCATAGCTTGTGTATACGTCAGCGAAAATATTCCTTTTAAATGGGGAATCAAAATATCATTGAGACAAGTAATAAATCCCCACATGAAAAACAACGTAGTTAAGCTAATTAAAGGAATCGTATAGCTTTTATCGCCATTATTTGATTGCTTTGACAATGTCATATCCATAAATTTTACCGTTATTTTTTAAGGGTTAAAGTGTCAAATACATCACTAATAATGTATCCGAGGTTTTTGCTACCGTTTATGGGGGTTATTGCTGTTGACCCCACAAAACTTTCACGTGTTTCACTATTATCGTTGTCACAATAGGCCAGCATGAATCCCATCTCTTTGTTAGCAACCAAAGTAACTGGTTGATTTAGCGTGTTAGGGGCCAGAGAAAACGTATCATCAAATATCCGTACAGATAACTCCCACACAATATGATGAGGCGCACTGATTTGTCGCTTCCATTGACTCGTCACATGGTCATTGAGTAATACAAAATTTGTTTGGCCATCAGCTTTATTAGGGCCAATATCAACCACTTGATTATCCAGTGCGACATGATAAGCAAACGCATTAAAATTAAACTGATGATTGCCGCCTGATTTATCTTCATCGATAAATACCTCTAGGCAATCATCATCCCAATAGTTTTGAAGTGGATTGGCATGTGAATCAAACAACTTATCGTCTGTGATTTCGGCCAATATATAGAGTTGCTTGTCGTCCCACATCACCTTAAAGCGTCCACTAAAGTCTTTAGCGCTTGGCATCACACCAGCCATTAACTGATTGAGCGGATACCATGGCGCATTTGCCCAATCCTTTTCATGGGCGATACCATCAATCAAAATTGGACTCTTAGCCTTAATCGCATCAAGTCCATAAACGTGCCCAGTGATAAAAAAAGCCACTATAATTAGCATTATTTTCATAACTACGTCCTATTACTGAAATAATTCATTCATCGCTTTGCAAACTTCATTTGGTGATAACTGAAGAGAAAATTGCAAAACATCACTTTCTTCCTTTAGAGGTAACTCTAAAGCTTCAAATTGACTATTGAGCAAGCTGGCGGGGAAAAAATGCCCACGGCGGCCACGCATTCTCAATTCAATAGTGGCTTTATCGCCATGTATAAATACATAGCGGCACGTTAAACCTAACGATCTAAATTTGTGACGATGCTCTTTTTTTAGCCCAGAATAAGCCAACACTATGCCCGTCTCTTTTGCATGAAAACCAATAAAATCTATCATGCGCTGTATCCATGGCCCGCGGTCGGCATCTGTTAGTGGTAATAACTTTGCCATTTTTTCTTTTGCTTCTGATGTATGAAAATCATCGGCATCGAGCATTTTATAACCCCATTGGTTTGCCAATTGAGTAGCCACCGTTGATTTTCCACAACCACTTACTCCCATAACAATGATGAGTTGCGGTCGCCCTGATAAAGGTTTCATAATGCAGGTGAATCCAGTGGCAAGTTGACTGTTAATTGATATCGTTGATCAGCTTTAAGTGGCGGCAATACATTCCCTACTATTAATTGATCATCTAAAGTGATAACGCGTTCTGAAGTGCTTATATCCTTTGTTATTTCAAAGTCTATTTTTGCTCCTCTGTAATCTCGTTGTCCTTTTAAATAATTGATACTATTTGGTAATTTAGGATTAACCACCAGACCTTTCGCGCCGCCTTTTAAACCACAAAGCTCTTCAACAACACATCGATAAAACCAAGAAACTGTCCCCGTATTAAACAAATGACTTGAACGTCCGGCTTGTTCTTCATATTGATGAAATGCACCGCGATAATAATTAGGAATAAAGTTAGGTAACTGACCTGTTTTCAAACACTGGTCAATAGAAGGCAACATTTTCTCTAGTACATCAAAGGCCGCGTCATGTTGATTTGTTTGGTAAAGACTATAGGCATAAAAAATGGCCGCATGATTATAGACAGAGCCATTTTCACTAACCCCTGGATGTTTTTGCGTCACTCGCCCAATATCTTCCACCATTTGTGTATAGCTTGGTGCCAACATCATCACCCCAAACGGCGTCATTAATCGTTGGTCTATTTGGGCAATCAAACGGGGGACCTGTTGCTTATTTGCCGCTCCACTTAGCATTGCCCAAGATTGTGGGTTTAGATAAATTTTACCTTCGCTATCTTCATCAGTACCAAAAATACGGCCATCATCGGTAATGCCTCTTGCAAACCACTCGTCCACTAACAAATGCTTGTTCACAGCATTATTTAGCGCCATAGCTTCTAATCGGTAATGTAATAATTTCCCACTTTGGGTTTCTAATTCATAATCTTCACATAACTCACACCAGCAATTGAGTGCATAAGCCGTTGCTAATGAAAGCCACGCCGAAACACCACGCCCTTGATAGCCCACCATATTCATTGGGTCGCACCAATCACCTTGTTCAATAAAGCACAATCCCCGGTGATCTCTTGCACTGAGTAACCAATCAAGACTTAATTCAATGTGAGCCGCTACCGACTGCGGTGAATCAACATCGGAAAAAGGAATTTGATCATTAAGAAAATCAACATCCCCCGTTTCGCCAAGATAAGCCGCTAAACAAATTGGCAACCACACACAATGATCACTGTGAGGTACTTGGTTAATATATTTAAGCTGCGCTTTTTCGTGTAACAAAACACCGTCTGGCATAGCACCACTTATTGACTGTTGTGATAGCGCTAATAAGAAAGCCTGCTTGGCTGTTTCAGGACGAATAAAACACATGCCCATATTATCTTGAATATAATTTCGAGTTTGAGGATCGCTACTTAGGCGGTTCACATCACCATGATAAAACATTTGCCTAGGTAACCAATGGTTCACAAAGTCGTTTAAGGCATCGTTATCACTCGTCAATGTTAAGCACCCTTTTCCTTGTTTTATGTAGTTTTCATATTCAACGCTTGCGTGTTGACGTTTAGCTAAAGGCAAATATTGCTGCACCAGTGATTTAATCTCCGCTTCATCCTTAGCTGGACCAAAAATAAATTGATGATCAACAGTTCCCAAAGGAGCCAATCGCTCATTAAATTGCATGACTGCTACTGGGGTTTCAAATCGAGCCTCATTTGAGGGCAATTTATCATTCATTAATCCATCTGGATTATGTAACCCTCCCATTCCTTCAAATGACTGTTGAGTAGCAGTCCATGACTTAGGCTGTTTCATGGAGGCTAAAAAGGTTTTATCTTTTAGTGTTTTATTTTCAAAGTATTGCTCAACCTTTTGATACGGCGTGACACTGCTAGCCACTATTGCATTCAATGTCGGTTCATATTGTGCCGATTGATTCATCCAAGACATATAACCAACAGAGAAATAAGGGTAAATACTTATATCCCTATGTTGAGATCCTTTATTTGTAATTTTAATCGACCAACGCTCAATAACATCACTGGCCGTTAAACTCATGACTATAGTGATATCTAACCCTAAATGAGTTATACGCCAGCTAATTTCACTATTTCCTAGCGTAAATTCAAACTTATCTAGCGGTACACGCATTGGCTCAAACGGTACTGAAAACATATCTTTACTGTCATTGTCTTTAATATAAAAAAAACGACCGGGATGGTGGGAGAAGTAAGGATGTTCGGGTTGGACAAAGGTTTTCTCTGCTAATGAAGGTCCATGAGAATATTGTCGAGGCTCAGGTTGCATGTATTGAGACACCACATAACCACGGCAATTAACTTGCGTAACCATGTGCCGATTCCATAAGTACCCACAAGCATTTGGTAATGCTTTTGGATCATGTAAGGTTATGGTCGATGATGCATCACCAATATTTTGATAACTAATGACTGAATGAGGGTCAAGCATGATTAGGGTATTTTCCTTTGATATTGTCATCTTGTATATTTTCTAATTGCTGGTTACTCAATGGATATAACCAAATGAGTGGCACAGCTAATAGTGCAAAAACAGCAGGTATTAACGTCATTAACAACACAATCCCATGTTCGGATGCACCGCTTTGAACTTGATTCGCTATATAGCCCATTGACGATAATAACCAGCCAATCATGGCACCAGCTAAAGCACCACCGAGCTTTTGTGCAAAGGCGGCCGCTGAAAAGATCATAGCTGTCGCACGTCGCCCAGTTCGCCATAATGAGTAGTCGGCGGTATCGGCATACATAGAGAAAACTAATGGCGACTTTGGCCCCAGCGCTAAACCGATAGCTATTTGCAACCCAAACATTAATGCAATGTTATCTTTAGGGATCATATAAAATATTGCTGATAGTGCGGCTACTAAACTCATTAAGATCATCAGCAACTTTCGTTTATCACACAATTTGGTCAATAGTGGCGTTGAAGCGGCACCAACAGCTAAGGCCAGCATATAAGCCATCGCAAAACTACCAATGAGATCAGGTCGCTGCACATAATATTTGAAATAAAAAGTACCGGTGCTTGCCCTCAAGGAAATAGTCATCATGATAATTAACGCTAAACTGAACAAAACTATCCAGGGTTTATTATTGGTGAGATCTTTTAAGTCCTGTAACACAGGCGTTTTCTGATTAGCAGGAGGAGAAATCCGCTCTCGAGTGGTTAAAAATGTGATGGTGAATAATATAGCGGCAATCATGCCATAGAGCACCATGGTGTATTGCCAACCTGTTGCTTCATTACCTTGCCCAAGCCAAGTGACCAATTGTGGTGTCATATAAGCCACAAGACTGCCGCCTGAGAAAGCACCAATAAATCGAAAGCTCGTTAGTATTGTTCGTTGTTGGGTATCATGTGTGATAACACCTAATAGCGCGCCGTAAGGCACGTTGATAAAAGTATATGCCAACATCATGAATATATAGGTGGCGTATGCCCACACCAGTTTACCGTCATCACCTAGGTCTGGTACCGTGAATGTTAAAACACCCGCGGCAGCTATTGGAATAATCCCCCATAAAAGATAAGGCCTAAAGCGTCCATATTTCGTTTGTGTTCTATCTGCAATAGCACCCATGATCGGATCTGAAAACGCATCAATTAACCGAGTCACTAACATCATTGTGCCGACGGCAGCTGCTGACAACCCAAAAACATCGGTATAAAAGATAAATAGAAAAACATCAAATACACGCCAATAGAAATTGGAGGCGATATCACCACTGGCGTATCCCATTTTTTCTTTCAATTTTAAGATCATTTGATTTCCTTAAATCGTCAATAAAAAAGCGCATAACATCATTTTATTTAACAAATTAATCACATCTTGTAAGCGCTTACATAATATATATATTTTTATACAAATAAAAGAAACAATTTTAAATAGCAACATAAATAAAACTTATTCATTGTTTTTAAAAAGAAAAATATATTTAACAGCGAAAGATTAGTAGCTATAATACTGAACAAATATTGATTATTTTTTGATTTATCGAAAAAACTGATTGATCTATTTTTGTGAATAAATTAATGTTTATGAAAGCGCTTACATAAAACTAAAATAAACATTGCTAGGGAACCAATCATGAAAGACCACACAATCTTTACTAAAACGCGAATAGCAGCGAGTATTTCTGCTGTTATTTCAATCTCCGCTTTATCTCCAGCGTTAGCCGCTGAGACTAAAGCAAAGAAAAAAGAGATAGAGGCCATCACCATTACAGGTGTGCTATCAAGTATTAAAGAATCAACACGTCTTAAGCGTGACGGTATTGGTGTGGTTGATGCAATTTCAGCTGAAGATATTGGTAAATTCCCTGACACTAACTTAGCAGAATCACTGCAACGTATTACAGGGGTATCTATAGATCGTGCTAATGGCGAAGGCAGTAAAATAACAGTTCGCGGATTTGGACCTGACTTTAATATGGTGACCTTAAATGGCCGAACTATGCCAGCATCAAGCCTACCGGCAGGTGGTGCTGTTGCTAATTCTCGTGCGTTTGATTTCGCTAATTTAGCGTCTGATGCTGTTAAGACAGTCGCTGTTTATAAAACAGGACGTGCTGATATTGCCACCGGTGGCATTGGTGCTGTGGTCGATATTGTCACAGGTAAACCATTTGATAACGCTGGAACACATGTCAGCCTTGGTGCAAAAGCATTAATGGATACAACAAACCGTATTGGCAGCGATATAACCCCTGAGCTCTCAGGGTTATTTAGTTGGACAGACGAAGAAGAAAAGTTTGGGGCATCATTAACATTTAACAGTCAAAAACGTGATAGTTCAGCCTCTGGTGCTTTTGTTAACCAATGGCGAACAGGTATCTATGATGGAACAATTTCTCAAGCCGCCGATGATATTACCCTTGAAAATGCGCCTCAGCTTGGTCAGGTTTATTCAATGCCTTCAGATCTCCGTTATTATGTAGCTGATAGAGAACGTGAACGCACTAATGCACAAATCACATTTCAATATCGCCCCGCAGATAACCTAACAACAACGTTAGATTATACTTATTCTAAACAAGATCTATTCGAAGCACGCGCAGAGCATTCTATTTGGATGGATACCTTTAAATCTCATTTAGGTTTTGACAATAATACAGTGGCAACGCCAATCAATTATAATGAGGATCGTGGTGATCAGAAGCCTCGTGATTTAGGACTTGCCTTACAAGAACTTAATCAAGTCAATGAAAATAAATCTCTAGGCTTTAACGTCATTTATGAGGCCAGTGATGACTTTACCGTTGTTTTTGATGCCCACAATTCAACAGCTAATAGCAATCCTGACGCACCTTATGGCAGTTGGTTAAATACCGGTTTAGGCGCAAATATTTCAGCGGGTCAAGGCGTCGATTTCTCTAAAGACTTCCCTACGCTTAAAATCGATCTTGATGACTGTGATGCTAGACGTGGTTTAAATTGTAATAACGCGTTAGATCAGTCAGACATCGGTACTTCTATTTTAGACATGCGTTATGCTTCACAAGAATCTGAAATTAGCCAATTTAAACTGGCAGGTAGTTATGAGTTTGAAGAAGGTCAAATTGATTTTGGCATCGAGTCTCGCTCTATGGAGAGTCATTCTCAACAAAGCCTAACACGTCATACAATGGGGAACTGGGGAGTTGAAAACCCAGGTGAACTGCCTGATGGATTCCTAAAACCACTTGATTTCACTGCTGAAATTGAAGACTTTGATACTGCTGGTGCATTTAGCCAAGGCTTTACTGGAAGTGCCTCACAAGTGGGTGCGTGGGCAGCTGGGCAATATGGATTTAATTTAGTGGCCGACGCACCCTTTGCGACTGACCGTAATATTAAAGAAGATATTACCGCCGCATTTGTTCAACTCGCTGTTAGCGGTGAGTTAGGCGGTCGCCCATATAACATTAACGCAGGTTTACGTTATGAAAGCACGGATGTTAAATCTATCGCGACTATAACACCTCCTAATGGTGTAGCTTGGGAAAGCGATAATGACTTTAATGTTCGCTTTGGCGGTGTAGATACGCGCATCGTTGTTGCAGGCGATAACAGCTATGATCATTTACTGCCCAGTTTCGATTTTGATATAGAGCTCTCAGACGATATCAAAGCCCGTGCTTCATACAGTAAAACAATTGCACGCCCAACATATAACCAACTAAATGTTGCTCACGCCGATGTATCTGGTCCAAATAGCCCAACTATATTAGCGGGATCTCAATTGGGCTCAGCTTCTAAAGGTAACGTATCATTAGCACCGCTAGAATCTGACAATATTGATTTATCACTCGAATGGTACTTTGATGACGCAAGCTATGTCTCTATTGGCTATTACGAGAAGCGTGTAAGAAACTTTGCTGGTCGTCAACCAGTACAAGAAAATGTATATGGTTTACGAGATGTTACTGCAGGACCTCGTGCATTGGCTGCTCAAGCAAAATTAGAAGCACTTGGCCTTAAAGTTACCGATGCTAACTTGTTTGGTATGGTTGCCGCTACGGAACATGGTTTCACTTTTGATGAAACTCAAACAGAGCAATATGGTATAGATTATGACATATTGCCAAATAGTGATGACCCATTAGCTCAATTTAATGTGGCTGAATATGTTAATAACAAAGAAGCTAAAATAGACGGTTTCGAAATTGCCGTTCAACACTTCTTTGGTGACAGCGGCTTTGGTTTCCAAGCAAACTACACCACGGTAAATGGCGATATTGGTTTTGATAACAATGGTGACCCTAGCGTAACTCAGTTCGCGTTACTTGGTCTAAGTGATACAGCAAACCTTGTCGGTATGTACGAGCAAGGAGACTTTCAAGCACGTATCGCCTATAACTGGCGTGATAAGTTCTTAAATACACAGTCTCAATATATTAATGAGCCTGCTTATACTGAGGCTTATTCACAAATTGATTTTAATATGTCATATCAAGTTACAGAGGAATTATCTGTATTCCTTGAAGGGATTAATATCACTGGTGAAGATACTCGTACACATGGTCGGACTAAGGTTCAACTATGGAACTTAGCAGAACAAAAAGCACGCTTTGCTTTCGGTGCTCGCTACACGTTCTAATATAAACGTTAATATTTAATTTCAATGTTAAAAATGCCGTATGCTAAATACGGCATTTTCATAGGTGAAATATGGATAAAAAAATTAAACACATTGTGATTGTTGGTGGCGGTTCTGCTGGATGGTTAACCGCGGGATTGTTAGCGGCCGAACATGGAAAACAATGTCAAATATCACTTGTTGAATCTCCACAAGTCAGCACCATAGGTGTTGGTGAAGGCACGTGGCCATCAATGCGCAATACGTTACAACGCATTGGAATAGATGAAGCACAGCTGATTAGCCATTGCGATGCGTCGTTCAAACAAGGTTCAAAATTTATAAATTGGTTTAATAACCAAGAAAACGATTATTACCATCACCCTTTTATGACACCCGATGGTTACAACCACCTTAATTTGCATTCGATTTGGAATACCTGCGACAACCAGCATAAATTTGCTAGTAGTATTAACCATCAAAGTGACATTTCTCAAGCCGGACTGGCCCCAAAACAATTTACTACACCTCCTTATGCCGCAGTCACCAATTATGGTTATCACTTAGATGCGACAAAATTCTCTGTATTGTTAATGACACATTGCACAAAAAAACTGGGAGTAAATCATATCCTCGGGCATATCACGAATATCATTAACGACAACGATGGCTACATCCAATCAATAAACACCCAAGAACAACAATCAATAACGGGGGATTTATTTATTGATTGCTCAGGGGCATCAGGTTTACTAATCGGCAAACATTTTGATGTGAAAATGTTAAGCCAAAAACATATTTTATTTAATGATACAGCGCTCGCAGTACAAATCCCTTATAACCATCCCGAAGATCCTATTGAATCAACCACACTATCTACCGCTCAACGTGCTGGCTGGATATGGGATATTGGTCTGCCCACAAGGCGAGGCACTGGTTATGTTTATGCAAGCCAATATGAAACTGATGAGCAAGCCAAAGCAACACTAGCACGCTATTTAGCACAGTCGATTGGTCAAGACAAAGTCGATTTATTATCGTTTAAAAAAATCGCGTTTACCCCCGGATACCGCGAAAAATTTTGGCATAAAAACTGTGTAGCTATTGGCATGTCATCTGGATTTATTGAACCCCTGGAAGCCTCTGCACTTGCGATGGTAGAACTGTCTATTTCCATGTTGAGTGAGCAGTTACCAAACAATAGAGAACATATGGCGCTTATTGCGGAGCGCTTTAATGAACGCTTTGAATATCGCTGGCAACGAGTTATTGAGTTTTTAAAGTTACATTATGTATTGAGTCAGCGTACTGATAGCCAATATTGGATCGATAATAAAAAACCTGAATCAATGCCAACTCGGCTCAATCAATTACTGCAATTGTGGCAACATCAACCACCAAGCCGTTATGACTTTAGTCAGCAGGAAGAAATATTCCCATCGGCTAGTTATCAATACGTACTTTATGGCATGAATTTTTTTACCCACAATAATCAGTTATCCGAAAAGGATACTAGGCTAGGTCAACAGCTATTAACACGAAACAAACAAAACATTTCAAAATGCATCAACGGACTACCTACCAATAGAGCCCTTATCCAATCAATTATTAAGGCATCATCATGAACAGTAAAATAAAGAATGTAGTCATTGCTGGCGGCGGAACAGCAGGTTGGATGGCAGCGGCAGCCCTCTCAAAACTCATTGGCAAAGCCATCAATATAACACTGATAGAGTCAGATGAGATTGGTACCGTAGGCGTAGGAGAAGCTACAATCCCTCCTATTAAAACCTTTCATAAGTTATTAGGCATTGATGAGCAAGATATGATGCGCCGTACTAATGCCACCTTCAAATTAGGCATTCAGTTTGAAAACTGGGCCCAGAAAAATGACAGCTACATTCACTCATTTGGTGCCACGGGTAAAGAATGTTGGGCGGGTGAATTTCATCATTTTTGGTTACACGGATTACGTCATGGCCAGACCAAACCCTTTGGTGATTATTGTTTTGAATTACAAGCGGCTAAAGCCAATAAGTTTACTTTATCAAAACAACTCCCCCTTAATTATGCCTATCATTTTGATGCCACTTTATACGCGCAGTATTTACGTGAATTTAGTGAAAAATTAGGCGTTATTCGTCATGAAGGCAAGATTTCTAGTGTCCAAAAAAGTGCGGAAACGAGTAATATTACTCAATTAACACTCGAAAGTGGTCACTGCATAACTGGCGATCTGTTCATCGATTGCACTGGTTTTAAGGGACTCCTTATCGAGCAAGCGCTGCATACTGGTTATGAAGACTGGTCACACGTATTACCTTGCGATAGCGCTATTGCTGTGCAAACGGCCCCCATAGAAGAACCTCGCCCTTATACACGTTCTATCGCCAGAGATAGCGGTTGGCAGTGGCGAATTCCATTGCAAAATCGTGTCGGTAATGGGCTGGTGTATTGCAGTAAATATGTCACTGACGAACAAGCTATGTCGACATTAATGGATAATATTGAAGGGGAAGTATTAACCCAACCTAGAATCATTAAATTCAAGACAGGGCGTCGCCGTAAAGGTTGGAATAAAAACTGTATTGCATTAGGACTATCTAGTGGTTTTATTGAACCATTAGAATCAACCAGCATTCATTTAGTTATGTCGGGTATCATTCGGTTGTTACGCTTATTTCCCTTTGAAGGTATCACCGACACCATTGTGAAAGAATATAACAATAAGTTAGATTCTGAGCTTAATGCGATACGTGATTTCATTATTTTGCACTACAAAGCTACTGAACGTAACGATAGTGAATTTTGGAATCACTGTCGTCAGATGGAAATACCCGAGTCGCTATCACATAAAATCGACCTGTTTAAGCAAAGCGGCCGTGTTTTTCTCGACGATGGCGACATTTTTCGCGTGGATTCATGGACACAAGTGATGTTAGGACAACGTTTAATGCCTGAGCAACACCATCAGATAGCTAATATTATGAACGAAAAAGAACTAGCGCAGTTTTTCAATAGTCTAAGCACACCGATAGATAAAGCGGTGCAACAACTGCCCTCTCATCAAGCGTTTATTGAACAATATTGTCAATCTGAGCCGCTAAAAGACTAAATACTAGTAAACCGACAGAAAACGCATTAATGAATATCATTAATGCGTTTTTTTAGCGCTGTAGTTATTCACAAATTATGTGATTGACACTTTTACTGATATTCGCTAATGGTTGTAATTTGATATCACTCACGCCTACGATCAGCTTATTCTCAGTCATTAAAGTAAATGGGGAAACAATACGATCTATTGTCGCTCCCTGTTCTTTAAAACACTGTAAGTCGATAGCAAATGAATGCCACTGCCCCTGCTTCGTTTTATTAAGTGCATGGCTCATATCGATCTTCGCGTCGCACTCATCTTCACACAACATCGCAACATACATCGGTGATTTTATCTTGTCATCGGATTTAAGATCAAAAACTAACGCTGACTTAATTTCATCACTCGCCCGAAAATCTTCCGGAAAATTACTTCTTAAACTATAACCTGCGATATTTTTTCCACTAAATGATACAAGACGTGCATCTTCTTGCACTATACGATCGATTGCTTTAACACTAACGGCCCCTAATGCTTGCTGACTAGATTCAATGATTTTTCGTTTTTTAGACGACATTAATACACCTTGCCACGGCATTTTAGGCGCTCGATCAAATAAGACAATTGAAGTGATTATTTTGGATAAGGCGGGTGTTTCATCAAGTGTATTAACAACTTGAATCGATTGCTGATAATCCAAACCGTACCCATAAGCAAATAGCCCTTGTTTAATGCCATGTCTATTTACATCATGATCAATACTGCTGTCAGGCCAAGTAAATGATAAGCGTCCTTTGAAATCATAGGCTATTTTTTCGTCACGTGAACGCAGTAACACATCAGCGATCCCAACCCCTTCACTGCCAGGAAGCCAAGCTGCAACAAACGAATCACTCGCGTTTAATTCTGCATTCACCCACATAGGTCTACCGCTAATGAATACTGACACGACAGGGATCCCTTGGGCCTGTAACCGTTTTAATAAGGCTAAATCCTTCTTATTGCCACGTTGATATTCCAAGTTATCAATGTCGCCATGACCTTCGGCATATGGGTCCTCGCCAAACACTACAATAGCAACGTCTGGTTTTTTCGTAAAACGGCCATCAACACTTAACATGATCTGACCTCCAGCCTGATCAACGGCCTTCTTTATACCTTGATAAATAGAGGTTCCACCGGGGAAATCACTGTTCTTATTACCCGTTCCTTGCCACGAAATTGACCAACCACCGGATTGCTTGCCAATATTATCAGCCCCATCTCCAGCCACTAAAATAGTTTGTTTAGGTGACAAAGGTAACAACTGATGGTTGTTTTTAAGTAACACAAGAGATTCTCGAACGGCTTGACGAGCAATCGCTCTATGCGCTGGCGCACCAATAATGTCCGTTTTTCCAGACAGCTTACGTTTGGCAGGACTAGGTTTAGTGAACAAACCTGCTCTAAACTTTACCCGTAAGATGCGTGTTACCGCATCATCGATACGAGATTGCTTAATATATCCGCTTTTTACTTGAGTAATTAAGTTGTTATACAACGGCTTCCACGCTTTAGTTGGCACCATAAAGATATCGAGACCAGCATTAACGGCTTGTACACAATTGTCATTAGTGCAGCCAGAGACTTGTCCATGGCCGTTCCAATCACCAACGACAAAACCATCAAAGCCCATACGTGTTTTAAGCACATCAGTAAGTAAATACTTACTGCCATGTATTTTATCTCCATGCCAGCTGTTAAAAGACGCCATAACTGACTGCGCGCCAGCTGTGAGCCCACCTACATAACCTTGAGCATGCAACTTAAACAGATCTTTTTCGTTAGCTATATTGTTGCCTTGGTCATCACCTTTTTCGGTGCCACCATCACCTAAAAAATGCTTAACGGTGCTGATAACACGATCATCACCTAAAAAATTATCATCTACACTACCTTGTAGGCCTTTAACAACGGAACTTGCATAGGCTTTTACAATATCAGGATCTTCTGAATACCCTTCATAAGTTCGTCCCCAACGATCATCACGTACCACGGCTACCGTGGGTGCAAAAACCCAATCAATACCTGTCACCATCACTTCTCTTGCTGTGATTGCCGCAATTTCTTCAACAAGTGTTGGATTATTCATGGCTCCCAACCCAATATTGTGGGGAAATAACGTTGCCCCAATGACATTGTTATGACCATGAACAGCATCTGTTCCCCACATAGTGGGAATATTGGTTCCATCGAGACTACTATCTATCGAGGCCATATACATTGCTTGTGCTAATTCGATCCAATCTGCTGGCGGTGATTTTTTATCAGCAGTAGGAAAAGATCCTCCGCCATTTAAATAAGATCCAAAACCGTATTTATGCATATCTTCGACCGTTATGTCTCTAATTTCAGGCTGAATCATCTGCGCTATCTTTTGTTCTAACGTCATTTTATTTAATAACGTCAAAACCTTTTTTTCAATGTCAGGATCTTTCTTTACGTCGACAATTAATTTTGGCCAAATGGAATCAACACCATTTTGAGCATGACAAACCAATGCAGGCCCGAGAAATAAACTCGCCACTAACATTGAAAATAGGTTTTTTTTAATACTGGTCATTATAACTCCGCGATTGCTTGTGACTCTTGATCAACTTTAAGTTTACGATCAAATAAACTTGTTGACCTTGGCATTGGAAAGAACTAACCTTTAAATGTAAGCGCTTTCATTTGTTACAAATTAGCAGAACAATAGCGACAAACGCAAGTGTAAATCGTCAATTTCTTTTATAGGTAATAATAAATGCAAGCCAAGTTATCACTCCCTTTCAATTCAACAATGCTTAAACCCAGTTTCATTTATGGTGTCGCCACTGCTTCATTTCAAATTGAAGGCGGTGCACAACATAGATTGCCCTGTATTTGGGACACTTTTTGTAATACTCCCGGTAAAGTATTAGATAAATCAAATGGCAACGTTGCATGTGACCATTACAACTTATGGCAGCAAGATTTAGATCTCATTGAATCATTGGGTGTCGATGCTTATCGTCTTTCTATCTCATGGCCTCGTGTCATCACTCAATGTGGTGATTTGAACCCAGCCGGTGTGGATTACTATTTAAATATACTGAAACGATTAAAATCCAAAAATATTAAAGCATTCGTCACTTTATATCATTGGGATTTGCCCCAACACCTAGAAAATAATGGTGGTTGGTTAAATCGTGACACCGCTTATAAATTCCAAGAATACGCTGACAAAATAAGTCGTGCTTTAAAAGGTTTTGTCCATTCATATGCCACACTCAACGAACCTTTTTGTAGCGCATACCTAGGGTATGAAGCAGGTATTCATGCGCCGGGTATTAAGGGCAAAGAATATGGAAAAAAAGCGGCGCACCACTTATTGCTCGCTCACGGACTTGCCATGCAAGTGTTAACTAAAAATAGTCCTGACACTCAAAATGGCATAGTTCTCAATTTCACTCCTAGTTATCCAAAAACAGACAGTCCTGAAGATCAAGCGGCGAGTGATTACGCCGATGACTATTTTAACCAATGGTATGCAAAACCATTATTTGATGGTGTGTATCCATTAATTAATAACCAACTTCCAGCACAGCAACAGCCCGTAATATTCGATGGCGATATGGAAATTATTAGTCATCCATTAGATTTTTTAGGGGTTAACTTTTATACACGTGCAGTTTATAGTCACGATGAAAATGAAAAATTTAGAGAAATGCCAGCCCGTGAACCACGCACTGATATTGGCTGGGAAATATACCCCAAAGCATTTACACAGTTATTGACTTCTTTAAATGAAAAATACACATTACCGCCAATCTACATTACTGAAAATGGTGCAGCAATAGCCGACAAAATAATTAATAATGAGGTGCTTGATCAAGACAGAATCGATTACTACCAAGCCCATTTAAATGCAGTCAATGACGCGATTGACCAAGGCGTGAACGTAAAAGGATACTTTGCTTGGAGTTTAATGGACAACTTTGAGTGGGCGGAAGGTTATACCAAAAGATTTGGCATTGTTTATGTCAATTATGAAACACAACAACGTACCATTAAGGCCAGTGGACTGGCGTATAAAAACCTGATTTCAAATCGATAAGAATAGGTATTAATGATGACTAAACTTCCCCTTTATGAAAAAATTGGTTATGCCACTGGCGACGCAGCCGCCAATTTAGTTTGGCGTGGCGCTTTAGCATATCTTGCTGTTTTCTACACCGACACCTTCGGACTAACAGCCAGTGCAGCAGCCATTTTGTTTATTGTTGTTCGGTTATCTGACGGAATTACTGACATAATTATGGGCATGGTAGCAGACCGGACACGATCACGCTGGGGGAAGTTTAGACCTTGGATATTGTTCTCCACACCCGTATTAGCCTTAATGATGATATTGTGCTTCACGACACCTCAATTTAGCCCGACCGGCAAACTCGTTTATGCATATTTAACGTATATCGGTCTAACTTTAGCCTATACCATGAATAACGTCCCATATTCAGCATTAATGGGCGTGATGACCAGTGACCACAAGGAACGCACAAGCTTATCTGGCTTTCGATTTGCAGGTGCCTTTGCTGGCGGTCTCTTAGTTATGGGATATTTACCTGACCTAGTCGCTTATTTTGGTCAAGGTGATGATGCACAGGGATATCAATCAACCATGTATTTATTTGCAGGCCTATTGATGGCATTAATGGTCGTTACATTTGCTACCACTAAAGAACGTGTTATTGCACCCACCCACGCCAACGCTCCCCCGCTAAAATCAGAACTTAAAGACTTAGTCAAAAGTTTACCATTAATTATTTTACCCTTATTAGCCATTAGCTTATTTTTCTATTATAGAGACATTTACAGCGGCCTATTTTTCCTGCTTGTGATGAGTGTAATGTATGTCTTAATTAAGCGATTACTTGCACAAGACATGGAAAATATAAGCGGTACTCAGCGTGATATCGTTGACCTATTAACAAACAAACCTTGGCTAATATTACTCGGTATTGGTTTTCTCACGATGATGTTTAATGGCATTAAGTATGGTGTTATTGCTTACTACTTTAAATATGTCATCGGCGATGAATTGATGGCTGGACAATACTTCGTTGCCTTATTAGTTGTTTCAATATTAGGCGCACTTTGCACAAGTTACCTCGCTCAAAAATTAGGAAAACAACGACTATTTATTATCGTTTTAATATTAAGTGGTATTTTTACAACCGCATTTTTCTGGTTGGATAATGTTAATATTTATTGGATATTTGCGCTGGGCTGTATCGCTGAATTCTTTGCAGCTATGATGCCCACCTTATTTTTTACAATGCTGGGTGATTCTGCTGATTATTCCCAATGGAAGAATAAACGCCGCGCTACAGGGCTTATATATTCTGCAGGCACCTTTGTACAAAAAACAGGGGGCGGCTTTGCAGGTGCACTCGTGCTGATTGTTCTAGCAAAATATGGCTACGATGGCATGGATAGCACAACAATCGAAAGCGCCTTGCCCGCCATGCACTTATTAATGAGTTGGATTCCCGCAGCATTTGCATTCTTAGGCGCAATACTCATGGTATTTTACCCTTTAAACGGTCAGCTTTTACAAACAATAACTAAAGATTTAACTCAGAGACGTGGCTAGTGTAGGCAATAACTTCATGTTAAAATTTAATTGCCTAAGCAGGATTAATTTCAGATTTTTAAGGACAATATGGCCACAATATACCAGGTGTCAGAGTTAGCAGGGGTTTCACTGGCAACCGTTTCACGAGTAATGAATAAGAATGCCAAAGTCAGTGAAAAATCGACTAAAAAGGTCTTGGACGCAATGGCTGCTCTTAATTATCGCCCAAGTTCGATTGCACAATCCTTAGCATCTAATCGCACTAATAGTGTGGGGCTAATGGTGACCGGATTAAGCGGTTCTTTCTTTGGGCAAATGATGGCAGGTATAGAATCAACGTTAAGAAAGGCAAAAAAGCACGTCATTATTACTACGGGTCACGGTGAAGAAGCACGTGAAAAAGAGGGAATTGAGTTTTTACAGAGTAGAGACTGCGATGCGCTGATAATTCATGTGGAAGCCGTCGATAACGAATACTTAATTGAGCTGTGTAATAGTGATATACCTGTTTATATTATTGGCTGTTATGTTGAAGAAATAAAAGATCATTGCATCGCACTAGATAATGAACTTGGCGGCTATTTAGCCACAAAGGCCGTACTTGTTCAAGGTCATAAAAACGTTGGTTACATCAGTGGCCCCTCAAACAAATTAGACTCTCAACATCGGCTACAGGGTCATAGACGTGCACTATCTGAATTTAATATCAACTATAATGACGATTATGTGTATCCAGGTAATTACCTAGATACAGGCGGCCGTGACGGCATGCGTTCGTTTATGAAAAACAAGCTGCCAATAACAGCGTTGGTTTGTGCTAATGATGAAATGGCCTCTGGTGCGATGACCTATGCAAGAGAGCATAACTTGATGCTTCCACATGATTTATCTGTCGTCGGCTTTGATAATGTCATTTTTGCACGTCATATTCACCCGAAATTAACCACGATTGAAAACCCTGTTTATGAAATGGGTACTATGGCAGCTAACATGGTGCTAAAAAATGTTTATCAGCACACTGATTTGGTCATTGAACAAGAGTTCAAACCAACATTAATAGTGCGTCAATCAGTTGCTCCTATACAAAATTAAGGCACAAAAAAAGGAAGCTAAGGCTTCCTTTTTTAATGGTGGATAAAGTAATATTATTTGACTACTTTCAAAAATGAGCGATCTTTAGGTGGCTCAGGTTTATCATCACCATTATCATTTTTATCGGCAACATTTGGGACATTTTCAAGCTTAATATCATGTAGCATGCTGTCTACTTGCTCGACATAAAAATCCTCTTCTTCAAACATCGTTCCAGCACCATTTTCTCGCGCATAAATGGCAACAATCGCAGCCATTGGAATGATCAGTTGAAAAGGTTTTCCACTAAAACGAGCACTAAACATGACACGTTCATTGCTCATCTCAATATCCCCAATGGCATGAGGGGCAATATTTAGCACTATTTGCCCATCTTGCACATGTTCACTTGGTACATTGACACCAGGAATATCGGCATTAACAACAAGGTGCGGCGTCATTTCATTATCAAG
>Ga0105355_10001598_pt1 | contig 20819 bp, 18 predicted proteins | sample GOMGulsemesocosm_2_FD_83508 | JGI IMG/M metagenome (GOLD analysis project Ga0105355, IMG submission 83508) | Methane-oxidizing microbial communities from mesocosms in the Gulf of Mexico - GOM9C Gulf of Mexico | ecosystem: Environmental > Aquatic > Marine > Cold seeps | place: Gulf of Mexico... | reverse complement strand
GCCCGAGATGATAAATTTATCGATATTGGTTTTAAGAATTTTGAGTTAGCGCAACCTGGCACTAATTCATGTATTGTCATTGCAGATGTTGAAATCAAATATGTTAAAAATACTCCTTATAAACAATTTATTTTCAAAGATATTCAAAGTGAAGTGTTTTCACAATACCTTCAACAATTTGATGCAATTATTTTGCATTCCATATTCAGTATTGAGCTGCCGATACCTTCTTCTTGTAAGGTCTTATGGATAGGTTGGGGATATGACTATTACGATATAATATCAAAGTCACCATTAGACTTTATGTTAAAAAAAACACGACGTGCTTATCGTCAATTGTGTTTTAAAACATACCTGAAAGGCCTTGTAAGTCGCTATAGTTGGTCGTTAGTATCCAATAAGCAAAAGAAGAAATTGGCGTTTATTAACAAGCTTGATTATTTTGCTCCGGTACTGAATGCAGAATATCCACTAGTAAAAACAAATATTAAAGAGTTTTCGCCAAAGTTTGTAGATTGGAACTATAACGCGGTGATCGATATGTTGACCTCGTTGCCAGACAAAAAAGTAAACTCAAATAACATTCTCATTGGCAATAGTGCCTCTTTTGAAAATAACCATATTGAAGCCTTTGAGTTACTTAAACGCTTACAATTAAGCGATCGACAATATATCGTGCCACTGAGTTATGGCATAAAACGTTATAAAAAAAGGTTGCTTAAAAAAGGACAAGCGTTATTTTCGAATAAATTTACCGCAGTCACTGATTTTATGGGACTTGAGCAATACATTGAAATGTTATTGCAATGTGGTTTTGCCATCATGAACCATACACGCCAACAGGGATTAGGTAATATTAATATTATGTTATGGCTAGGGGCAAAGGTCTTTGTACGCCAAATAAATCCTATTTATGCCAGCTACCAGTCGCTTGGCATGCACATTTACCTTGTTGAAGAATTAGAGCAAGACCCGAGTTTATTAAATGAAACCTTATCTGATTCACAGGTCAAAGATAATCGAGCCTTGTTATTATCTCTGTTTAGCAATGAAACCATTGTCGATAAAACCAAAAATGTCATTGCTGCACTGAAAAATGGCTAGATATAAAAATGAACACGACAAAAAATCTGGATGGATGGAAGATTACTACAATGCACGATTCCATCAAGGTAAAATGTGTTGTGGTTTTACGCGATTAGAAATATTAATTGGTGGTCAATAGATGGGCTAGAAAAAACTTTTGCTCAAATATGAGCTGACAAATTTCACTAAAAGGGATAGCGGTCAAAAAGGTACGAGCTACTACCTATGGAGTAGCTCATATCAAATCCGACAATTTTCAATTAGCTGTGATACTTCAATATATCAGCGATTGTAAGTAAACTGTCAATGTCACTATCGGGAACAACTTTGCCTGTTATGGTTTCCAATTCGAGAAATAAATTAAATATATCCAAACTGTCCAGTCCAACGTCTTCGAAAGAGGAATCTAAATGTTCCTCTAGTTCAACAGAAACGTCAATACTTGCACTTTTCAGTGCTTTACCAATATCATCTAACTTTAACATTTATCTTCTCTCCAATAGGTTTGTTGCCCAAGATAGGCCAACACCAAAACCGCTAATGATTATTTTATTTTTATCTGACTCAAACTCTTTTGAAAGTAACAAGGGGATAGAAGATGAGACCGTATTTCCTGTGTGCTCTATATCTAGTGGGAACTTACTCTTATCACCGCCAACTTTTCGGGCAATCACATCAACAATCGCGCCGCTTCCTTGATGTAGAAGAAACAGATCAATATCATCTTTTGTCATTTCTTGTTTTTCAAGAAAAGCTTTTATTTGCGTAGGCACATTAGTGGCAGCAAAATTAAAAACCTTACGACCATTCATGATCAAACTGTCTTTTTTCACCAACGCTTCAAATTCACTGCCATCTGTTTGTATCATAGGTCTTGAGATATCAAAAATGGCATCTTCACTTAATAATGTTGCGGTAGCCGCATCTCCAAAAAGTAGTGAGGTAACTCTATCATTTTTATCAACGATTTTAGAATACGGGTCGGCGGTAACGAGTATGGCATTAGTAAAACCCATTTCTTGCATGTGGGATTTCAGTATACTTAAGCCTATTACATAACCCGAGCAACCTAGTGATATGTCAAAAGCAGAAACAGAGTTACTTAAGCCTAATTTCCCTTGCACGATTGCAGACGTATGAGGAAGCCCACCAAAGTCACCATTTTGAGTGACAACTACAATAGCCTGAATATCATTTTTATTCAGTTGTGATTTCGACAAAAGATCTTCTACTGCTTTCACCGCTAAATCCGACGTATCTTGATCATCACTCAATTTGGGTAAAAAAGAAGCGCCGATTTTTTTCTTGATAAACTCTTCAGTTTCATTAAAACGAGCCGCTTGTTCAATATTGTCTATGCTATTTTCAGGTAAATAAGTACCTATCGCTTTAATGCCTATCATGGTTTACCTACAATAAATATAATTTTGCCGTAATTTACACCATCGACCAGAATTTCATTCTCGCTAAAGCGTTTTGGCAGCCTTCTCGTACTTTGAATTTCAATTTTTCCAAATTCCTTTGGAAATTGAGCGGTTAGTTTAAGTTGACCAAATAGCCACTTGCCATCCACTTCAGGCTCAAGAGAATAATTTAACTTCTTGGTCAGGGCAATCACATTTTCTATTAGAGTGAAATGAGTATTGCTGTCCATTGAAATCAAAGTATTGTCTATGGATGCGTTGGCCACAAGGTTTTCTTCATCAAATTCATAACGTTCAGTGACGGACTCATTGCCATTAACCAGAACATATTGGCCAGAATTTGTTTTGATGATACTTGTTACAACGTCGCCGTCTTCAGCTTGCTGCTTTAATACACAATAGCTAGTGCTTACCTTCCTAATGGATAGGTCTAAGGTAAACTCATCTTCTTTCAATAAAGCCGTGATATTGTTGAATATATCGCTACCATGAACGTAGTTTCTGTTCCCTTTAAATTTAAACTTTATCAGTTCATTCATTTATTTAGCTCCTTTTAATGATTCGGGTACACCTTTTAATCTTGTCGATGCTGAAGGTATGGCGCGAGCAGGCATGGCAACCATAGTAATACCTTCTACTTCAATCGATTTTGAAATAACCGCTCCCGCTCCAACTACAGCATCTTTTGCGATACTGACTTGCGGAACAATTGCTGCGCCAGCGCCTAAAAAGGCTCTATCGTTTACTACTGCATTTCCGGCTATCGACACATTGTTGGCAATATGAACATCTTTACCAATAGTCACCCCATGGCCAATTTGGGAGCCATGTGACACCATAGTACCGTCGCCAATTAGTGTATCTTCATTAACTGAACCACGAACAATTGTTATATTGCTGCCAATATAGACATTTTTGCCAATGTTAACACCACCGATCTGCGGCTGCACAATACGTTCTTGCGTCTCTTGATCCCAGATCCATGCGACGCCATCAGCTCCTATTACACTGGAAGCGGAGATAACGCTATTTTGGCCAATATGCACACCGTCATGGACAACAACATTTTGTTTGATTACCGTGCCCGAGCTGATCGTGGCTTTGCCAATGTATGAATGAGCTCCAATAGAAACGTTTTCTCCAATGTCAGCTAACTCCGAAATGACAGCAGTGCTGTGGATATGGTGTGTTTGTTTTGGAAAATATTGATTCATCAGTTTGTAAAATACCAACTGAGGAGTGTCGAGAATAATAAAGGTATTATTTGCTTCGAAATTCTCTTTATCTTGGTCGCATAAGATGATTGAAGTCGAAAAGTCGCGCATTAAATTGCCGGCGATATAAAACAAACCCGAGGGCTCTATTTTTTTTAAACTACAGAATTTAGTGACTTCGGTTATTTTACCTTTTGTCTCGTATTCAATATTCTCAGATATCAAATAAGACTCAATATCTCTAAGCTGTATCATTCTATTCAATTCCTTTTATGACATTATTAATAATGTCTTTTTACTTTATGGTTAGACATGCTTGCCGTCGTTTTTACAATCACTAAATACCATTTCTAAGGAAAGGGAAAAGGAAAAGCAATGTCTGTTTTTAATTTTATCAGCATAGTTAGCACCATCAATATTCGCTTCTATATGCCAGTTCACGATCTAAACTACGTATTTAAGTCGGTGGTTATAAACGCCTAATAACGTGACCTTAAACTCTAGAACACTATTTATATTTTCATCATTGCTAGGTCAATTGTGGCTTGATAATTACTAGGCTTTTCGTCAATAACTAGAACAATTATACTCTTATTCTAATCGACACAAATAGACATAAAGCGAACCAAATGGGCGTGAAATATTCATATAATGGCGTTTATTATATTAACTTTGGTATGATATCTGTAAGTGTTGCCATTTTCAATCCTGAGTCTTGTCCAATATGCAATGGATTTGGAGCGGATACCTATTTTGAACACTAAATGAGTCTAAAGCCAAGTATCTGCTCTTGTTTATATGAAGGAAGCGAGCATGAGAATTAAAATCTAACTTAATTTGAAGACATTAACGTTTTATTCAAGACAGCCTTGTCAGTTACTCAAATTGAAGATCAAAGTGCCTTGTTAGTATACTGGAGCACATCAGCATTAGCTCCATAGCAAAATGTTATTTTTGATGCGGGACAATTAACTCATTATTCAAGTGTCGCCGCGCAGGCTAGAGAGGTATTGATTAATGACTATAACTGGATCATTACAGATTTTGGTTTGCTCGATTGCAGTGAAAATTCTAATGACTCGAGTTGTTGATGTTTTTAAACTAGAAGAAGCATGAAAGTGCCATAGGAGCAGTGACTATTAGTGAACTCATGTAAATAATCACTGCTGTTAAAAGTCGATAATAATGGTATTGAATTTGTTTTTGTTGTTCGGTGAGTATTGACGTTAATTTACACTAATCACAAATAATTCTGCTAACTGATATCATCTACTTCAATGCTATTGCTATATTTTTCTAATCTATGGCCAATCGATATCAATACTGGTTGCGGTGCGCCATATTATGCCATCTTCAGAGAACCACACATGGGTATCACCTAAGCCGCCATAAGCCCATATTTTGCCGTTGTGAACGGTCATTTCACGCGTGTCACTGTATTTTAACGGCGCATTGGAAATATTTTGCCAGACGATGCCATCGGTTGAAGACCATGCGTCATTAAAACTAGCTAGTTGAGAATCCTGTAGACCACCTAACATATAGAGCTTGCCATTTAATTCAACAACTCTATGATGACCTCTTGATTGAAAGCCGCCGTCAGCACTTTCTTCTGTCCAATTAATACCATCAAGACTCGACCAAATGTTGTTAACACTATGGTTATTTGCAGAATCATTACCGGCAATTATCCATAATTTTTGATTAAAGTTAACCACAGGGTAAGCTCTTCGATCTCCATAGTCAGGGCTAACTACTTCTCGAATCCAATTACTGCCATCAGGCGACGACCAAATTTCACTTGTTTGATATGGCAGGTTTTTGAATAGCCATAAACGTTGGTTAAAAAAGACGACTTCAGGATTCCTTGTATAGCCGTAAGAAGAGACTTGCGGCACTTGTGTCCAATGAATACCGTCTGGAGAACGCCAAACATCATCTAGACCCATTGAACCACCAGACTCATTTTCTTTTACTCCGCCAAAGAGCCACAACTCATCATTAAATTTTAATATTTTATGATGACTACGTTTACTAAAGGCTGCTTCGTTTGCTTCTTCCTGCCAAGTGATACCGTCTTGAGATGACCAAATGTCATTATAATAAACCGTTTGACTGCCAGACCAGTTAGAACCAGCGATGATGAAAAGTTTATCGTTAAATGCAATAAGTTGATGTCCACCTCTTCTCAAAAAAGGCAAGCTGTTTACCTCTACTGTACTGCTGACAGTACCTCCATTTTCTACAGTAATAAATGCACTGCGATCAACATTAATGTAATCATCAAGAAAGGCATTTGTAGCTAATTCAGCTGTTTGAATTAATTGGCTATTATCACAGCTCGCATAATTATTGATATCACAAAGAGCATCTGTACTTCTGTAAATATTGATAGGTTGACTGTTATCTTGATAAATTATGCGTGCATTATTTAGACCCAGTTCCACCACTAGTTTATTAACAGGTTCGATCACTTCGAGTTGATAACTGGTGGAAATTTCATTATAGGAATCATCAGCCAATTTGGTTGCTGTAATTGTAGCTTTTCCCCCACTAATCAGAGTAACAATACCTGATAAGTTATCTATCTGTGCAACGGTATCGTTATTTATCGAATAATTTATTTCACCAGAACCAGATCCTCCCGAAATATTATTAATTACTGTTGCTGTATTTAACTGAGCATTAATAACCGCTTGCTCGAATACTAAAACTTGTTGGTTTTGTTTCTTAATATCATTTCCGTCTCCACCACATGATATTAGAAAGTAAACAAAGAAGCTTGTTAATAGATGTTTTGTCATTAGAGTAAAATCCTTTTCTTATGAAACTATTAAATATTGTCTTGTATCGCATGTTAACACAACTAATAGATTCATTGCTCCAGTGAAGATATTGATTTTGTGACATAGAAATTAAACATATTTGTGAACGTATCTGGATTATCACGTTCAACCATATCCCAATATTCCCAAGTTTCTTTTTTAGTTGGAATGGGATATTTAGATGCAATACCTTCAGCATTTGATACATTGGACATCCATTCAAAAGATAATTTTGCTTTTTGTACTAGTGATTTGAGTTCCTTTGGTAAATATTCAGTTTGTTGTGGATGGAATAATAAATCGTAAAGACCGTTTAGGTTAAAAAAATCACGAACACAATACCAATCGTTAAGTTTTTGTTCAGAACTTATCTGTCCGCGCCACTTTTTTACGCCTTCCCTAGAAATGGTAGTGCCTGTAGTCTCTAAAAATGACATTGCATTGTTTTTAATATTCGCAAAATTTTCCCGTGCACGTTTACTATAAAATGCAAGTAACATGATACCGTCAGGGTTTAATACATCAGCTAAGGAATTTAAGCCATTTTGAGGTGATGCCATATGATGTAAAACCCCAGTACATACAATGTAGTCAAACGAGAGCTTTAATTGGGAAATTTTTAATATATCTAGTAATTGAAAGTTAATATTTTTAATATTGTACTTTTCAATCATTAACTTTGCATAAGCCAAACTTGTCGGACTGATATCTATCGCTGTAATATTTGCTTTTGGATAGATTAGCGCCAAATTGACTAATTGCTTACCAGTACCACATCCTGCAAATAGTACATTTAATGTCGAAGGTATTATTTTTCCGCACTGTTCAAAAATAGGAGATAGCCCAGTAACATCCATCTTTATTTTAGCTGCTTTCCATTTAGGATAGGGATTGTTAATATAAAAAGACTGTACTTTTTTAGATGTTCCATTTTCTAAAATGTTTACATTTTCAGCGGAGACAACCTCAGTGTAAAATTGTAAGTCATTGACTATGTTTGTTAATCCATTCATACTTAACGTTTTTTTATTTTCTTTCCAAAACAACAACATATCAGCAAAATTCAAATAACAAATTTGGACAAGCATCTCCCCGGTTGTTAGCCTATTTTTTTTTGTTAGTTGATTTAATAAAATGCTTTCATCTTCGGAAACAGAATACAATCCGTCATTGAGTAACAATTGGCATGCTAGTGAAGATAAAAATGGTAAATAGGCGCAAATATCTTTTCCATGGGATGCTCGTTGTAATATTTCTTTTCGACTTAGTTTCAATAAGTCTTCGATAAGGTAATTATTTACAAGGTTTCGCTCAAGTAATATACAAAAAGACTTATCTTGTATCAGGTTATTGGTACCTTCATTAAACTCTATTGCTTGACAAGAAAATGATTGTGGATGTTTTGCTGCGACTTGTTGAGATAATAATGGGATTGCTCTATGTTCTATCGTTGGGTCTTTCATTGATATTAATAGCGTTCTTTCTATGATATCTACGTAAGAATTTAGCTCACTAAGTTCTAATATATCGATAAAAACTAACATTTCTTCTCGTCGGTTACCGCCGTGCACTAGTGCACTCAATATAAATTCAAGTGCTTTCTGCCATTTTTTTAGGTTTGCATAACAAATAGCTATTCCTTTGAAAGCTTGAATAGATAGGGGATCAAGTTTTAGTATAAATTCATATCCAACGATAGCTTCTAGATATTCCCCTTTCGCAATGAGCTTAGTACAACCGTTCAAGTATTGCTTAACCATTATAGTTCTATTCCTGTGTTTTCATCTTAATTCATAATAAAATATTGTATGCGTAAACGATTACCAATTGATATCTCTATACGGCAAAATGGGCGAATAATAGTTATCAGTAGGTTGTGTTTTTACATAATATATTCTATCAGAAAATAAACATGTATAAACAATATGCTTGCAACTTACTAATATGAAATATAGTTGATATATATATATAGGGTTTAAGGAGGTACGCTCTTGGCAAGAGTCAGTATTGTTGCCATAATAGCGCGTTTTAACGCCATGAGACGTTAAGCATACTTTTAAATTATTCAAGGTCACAAATGAAAAAGATACTTGTCACTGGTGGGGCTGGCTTCATTGGTAGTGCAGTTGTTCGATATTTACTGTCTGAAACAAAATATCAGGTTTTAAATCTTGATAAACTTACCTATGCGGGAAATTTGTTATCTTTGGGAAATGCTGATAACAATCCTAACTATCGGTTTGTTAAAGGCGATATTTGTGATCCTCAATTGGTGAATCAGCTATTTTTAGATTTTCAGCCGGATATTGTCATGCATCTAGCAGCAGAGTCTCATGTTGATCGTTCTATTGATGGCCCTGCAGAATTTATCAAAACCAATATTTTTGGTACATTTACTTTGTTAGACAATGCAAAAAACTATTGGCAAGAGTTGCCTGAGTCGAAAAAAGATGCATTTCGTTTTCATCATATCTCTACTGATGAAGTTTATGGTGATTTAGGTAATACCGATTTATTATTTACTGAAAATACGGCTTATGATCCAAGTTCCCCTTATTCGGCTAGTAAAGCGAGTTCAGACCATTTGGTACGGGCTTGGCAAAGAACTTATGGTTTACCTACGGTTATTACGAACTGTTCTAATAATTATGGACCTTATCATTTTCCAGAAAAACTCATCCCTTTAATTATTTTAAATGCTATGGAAGGGAAACCATTACCTGTTTATGGAGATGGTAGCCAAATACGAGACTGGTTATTTGTTGAAGACCATGCAAAAGCATTGGTTAAGGTGGCAATAGAAGGTGTTGTTGGTGAAACTTACAATATCGGCGGCCATAATGAGAAAAAGAATATCGAAGTTGTTACCACGATATGCCAGATTTTAGACGAGCTTATTGACGAAATGCCTAACGATATTGAACATTTCTCTGAACTGATCACTTTCGTTAAAGATAGACCAGGGCATGATTTACGTTATGCCATAGATGCTACTAAAATTGATAGAGAATTAGGATGGAAACCTGAAGAAACTTTTGAATCAGGAATAAGAAAAACAATAATTTGGTATATTGAAAATAGGGAATGGTGCACACAAGTGCAGCAAGGACATTATAAAAGAGATCGATTAGGGAAAAATTTATGAAAGGTATTGTTCTAGCTGGAGGAAGCGGCTCTCGCTTGCATCCAATTACTCGTGGCGTTTCAAAACAGCTATTACCTGTTTATGATAAGCCTATGATATATTATCCTTTGTCAGTATTAATGCTTGCAGGTATTCGCGATATTTTGATCATTACTACACAAGAAGATCAACAGCAGTATATTAATTTGTTAGGTGATGGCAGCGATTTTGGCATTAGTTTATCGTATATTATTCAGCCAAGACCAGAAGGTTTAGCTCAAGCTTTTATTTTAGGTGAGGACTTTATTGGTCAAGATAGTGTGTGTTTGATTCTTGGTGATAATATTTTTTATGGTGCGAATTTTTCTCCTAAATTAAAGCAAGCTACCAAAGTAAAAGATGGTGCGATTGTATTTTCTTACCAAGTTCATGATCCTGAGCGCTTTGGTATTGTTGAAATAGATAAAGAGCATAATGCAATATCAATTGAAGAAAAACCAATCAAGCCTAAATCAAATTATGCGGTAACTGGCTTATATTTTTATGATAACTCAGTCGTAGAAATTGCCAAAAAGGTAACGCCGTCTATTCGTGGAGAACTAGAGATTACAGCTGTAAATCAAGCTTATCTAAAGCAAAAAAAATTAAAAGTAGAAGTCTTAGGCCGAGGTTTTGCATGGTTAGATACAGGTACACACGATAGTCTGATGGAAGCTGCTATGTTTGTACAAACAGTAGAAAAAAGGCAAGGTTTCAAAATCGCCTGTCTGGAAGAAATAGGTTACAACAGTGGTTGGTTGTCAAAAGAAAAGGTTATTGAGATAAGTAATCGTTTGATAAAAACCGACTATGGAAAATATTTACAGCAATTAATAAGTACAGGGGCATAACTTGACCCAGAATAAAAATTTTAATTCGGAAACCGCGTTAATTGACCTATTTGAAATTTGGCAAGCTATTTGGCTTTACAAATTTCAAATTATTATTTTTACTGTCCTAACTAGTATTCTTTCTGTGGTTTATGCCTTGAATTTACCGAATCAATACAAAGCAGAGGTTTTGATATCTCATGCAAACCAAGATAACGGTAGCTCTTTGGCTAGTATGGCTGGTCAATTAGGTGGATTGGCTGGTTTGGCTGGAATTAATATTGCTGGTGATTCTAACGAAGCGATGATCAATGTTGAGCGCTTACAATCTAAAACATTCTTATTTGAATTTATTCATCATCACGGTATTAAAGTTCCTTTAATGGCTGGTTTAAGTTGGGATAAAGAATCTAAGCAATTGCTTCTGGATGAGTCTAAATATAATGACACGTCAAAGGTGTGGTTAAGCTCTGATGATGAAGTGAGAGATCCTGAGCCGACAGATATGGAAACGTATTTGGCATTTATTAATATTTTGAAAATAGAGCAAAATAAAATAAATGGATTAATTGAAATATCCTTAGAGTACTTGGATCCTTATTTAGCTAAAGAATGGCTAATGTTATTGATTAATGAGTTAAACGAAAAACGCCGCGATATAGAAATATTGGAAAAACAACGAAGTATTGAATTCTTAAAGAAACAGTTGGCTAAAACTAATGTTGCTGAAATGAAAAATGTCTTTTATCAAATAATTGAAGAACAAACTAAATCTATGTTGTTAGCTGAAGTGCAAGAAGATTTTGTTTTCAAAATCATAGATGCAGCGATAGTTCCTGAGAAAAAATCATCTCCTAAACGAGCCGTTATTTGTATTATAGGTACAATGTTAGGTGCTATTTTATCAGTTATTTTTTCTTTATTCGTATTTTATGTCAAAAAATATCGAGTAGGTTTAAAGAGTCAACTTAGTAATGATTAAACAACCAAAAGTTTCTATAATAATACCTACTTATAATAGAGCGAAAATAATATCCAAAGCCATTGATAGCGTTTTATTACAAAGTGTTGATGACATCGAAATTATCATAGTAGACGATTTTTCATCTGATTATAATGAGCTGAAAACTGTAATAGAAAACTATAGTGATAATAAAATTACTTTATTGCGTCATAATGAAAACTTAAATGGTTCAACGGCGAGAAATACTGGTATTAAAGCCGCCACTGGGAAATATTTAGCTTTACTAGATTCCGATGATATTTGGTTACCGACAAAACTAGAAGAATGTATAAATGCGGAAATTGAGGAAGGTCAAGTCTTGTATTCTCAATTAAAAAACGACGATGGTGTATTTCCTCTCACTGCGATTCGAAGTGAAGAAAAAGTTGGTGATTACCTTTTTATTAATAAAGGTTGCATGCAAACAAGTACGCTTTTTATGCACCTTTCCCTGGCAAAGACTATATTATTTGATGAGTCATTAAGGCGTTTTCAGGACTTTGATTTTGTTATTCGATTAGAGTCAGGAGGGGCCAGATTTGTCTTTTTACCTAAGATTTTATGTGAGATGGGTAATGATGATAGTGGTAATCGGATCAGTAATAATATTTCATATGAACCGGCTACCTTTTGGTTAAATAAAATATTATCTGAATTATCAAATAAAGCAGCACTTGCATTTTACTCTAAGAGGATTGTCAGGCTGATGGTGTTGAGTGGAAATCAATCAAGAATCATAAAGCTTATGCCACAATCTATAAATGCATATATGCCATTGACGTTGAAAGTTAAATTCATTTTGATGAGTAAAATACCATCATTTGTGTATACATCAACACAAAAAACATGGCATTTGATAAATAAAATTAAAAAAAGCATTTAGTGAAATTATGACGAGTGCTATTAAGAACCTTTCGTTTGAAAACTCTAAACCGATCTGTTTATTTCTTTTAATAAGTCTTTGGTTGGTCATTCCATTTGTTCTTTGGCTTTTGTTGTTAGGTTTCTTTTGTTTTTCTTATGGGGGAGATAAAGGCTCATTGCCTTTAAAAATATTACTTTCATTTAGTTTCGCTTTCTTGATTTCAGGTCGTTATGTAGGTTTGTTATGGGGAGGTTCAGATGATATGCCTTCTTATTTTCTTGCTTATTTAAATTATAATGATTTTAAATGGATTCTTAATACATCAATTAGGTTTGCAAGACATGGTGATTATGCTTTTGGATTTTATAGTTGGTTTGTTGGTGTTCTAACTAATCACCATCTTTTTATCTATTATTTTACGACTGTTTTTTCTACATTAGTATTGATATTTCTGTTCTTAAGGCGTACGCAAACACCTCAGCTTTTATTGTGTTTTATATTTATTATTATTTTTTTTAAATACTTTCAGTTTCAGTGGCATTTAATTCGTTCTTGTATGGCGGTTCCAGTGCTATTACTTGGTTTATCTTATTCAGGAAAGCAGAGAAAAAAAGGAGTACTCATCTTTTTACTCGGTGGTCTGCTTCATTTTTCAACATTTGCATTAGCCTTCCCGCTGCTTTTGTTTGGGAATAATTTAAATAAAAGTTGGGGTTTAAAGGGGTTGGTAGCAGGTGTATTATTTTTAATAACTATTGTTATTACACTTATTATTTCAGCAAAATTATTGTCATCATTCTCAGGAATATATTTTGTATCTAAAATATTATCACGTCTTCATGTTGAGCCAAGTTTTGCAATGTTTCCTTTTCTTTTTTTCTTTTTGTTAATTTTTGCCCTGATTTTACCTGTTTACTTGAGGACTAAGGATGTTAATTATTTACGTTTATTCAATATTTATTTTTATTTTTTAATCATTGGTACTATTGCTTTATTTATGGCAGGTAAAGAGCTATATCGTTTTATTATGCCGCTTTTTTTGTTGTATAGTCCTTTATTGTTTAAGAGTGTTGAGTACTATAAACAGCGATTTATTTTTAATTTTTTCTTAGTCACTTTATTTTCTTTTCACATCATGTCGTTTAGCTATGTTGTCTGGTTAAATGAAAGTAATTTTTTCTATTTGATGCCTAATAAGCATCCTATAACTTATAATGGCTGGCAATACGCCTCTGGATTTAAAGATTATTTATTCAACGACCTCGATTTTTATGCTGGTTATCGTCAATAGGATGTATAGGTTTATACTTTAAATATATGATTAATTTGTTATTACTCTCTAATATGGGGCCAAGTAAGGAAAAACCTAACTCGGGCCTATTTGTATACAATCAGTTTATGGCATTAAATAGACAAGACAACCTAAATGTTGATTTTTTTTACCTCAATCAAGATCAAAAAAGGGGATTTGCCAAGTTATTAAGATACCCCTGTTTCTTCCTAAACTTTATAATTAATTATATTTTTTCTACTAAGAAAATTGATATCATTCACGTTCATTTTTTTTTCCCTAATATTTTATTAGCTATTATTTATAAAGCCTTTAGGAATTGGAACCTAAAAATTATTACTACCTTTCATGGTAGTGATATTTATCATTATAAAAAACCGAACATAATCTATAAACTGAGCAGTTATTGTGTAACTCAATTTATTTTTGTTAGTCATTCTTTGCATGCTAAGTTTTACCGCAAGGTTCCTGCCCAGGTAATAAGTGCTGGGATTTTAGAAACATTCATTCCAAAAAATAAAGTAATAGTAGAGAAAAAGTATGACTTAATATTTGTTGGTCACTTGGATTTTAATAAAGGCATTGATCGACTAATAAAGTTACTCGATAATTATAAAAGTAGCATTAATGTTGTTGTTATTGGTACTGCGTCTGACGAGTCTTTGGTAGATACTACAGGTTCCAGTAACTTGTATTATTTGGGTGCAAAAACCTCACAAGAGTTATCTTGTTTATATAGGGAGGCAAAGTTTCTTATAAACCTTTCGCGGAATGAATCATTTGGTTTAGTGATGACTGAAGCTATGGCTAGTGGAACGCCTGTTATAGCTACGGATACTGATGGTACAAACGCCCAACTAAAAAACAATATAAATAGCTTTATTTGGCCTAATTCTGAAGCATGGCTTGAAAAAAATGCCACCACAGCGTTGTCCTCTATATTATCTACGAACCAAGATGATTATAATGCTTTATCGGAGCAAGCTATTATTTCTGCTCAATCTCACAGTTTATCTAGTGTATGTAAGCAGCTGGATGCTATTTATTCAAATTCAATTAACAATAAAAAAGTATTATAATGACAAAAGATGTTTCTGTTGGTGGTATCTCCATTTCTTGTTTCAGCTCTATTGCAGAGGTTATTTCTACTCGCATCTTAACCGAAGAATCAGTAAATCCAGGTGTTGGTATTGCTATAAACCCAGAAAAAGTTATTACTGCCGCCAATAACCCAGAAATACGAGATGTGATTAACAAAGCAACATTAAGATATCCCGATGGTATCGGTGTTTCTTATGTTATGTCTAAAAAAGTAGGGGAGCCTGTAGCTCGTATCCCTGGTTGTGAATTATGGGAACATTTAATGTTAGCCTCCAGAAAAAATGAGGTGCCTGTTTTTCTCGTAGGAGCGTCTGAAAAAGTAATTTGTAATACCAATCAAAAACTCAGTGCTCAGGGGGTAAATATTGTTGGCTATCATAACGGTTATTTTAATGATGCTGATAATTCAGAGATTATAGATAAAATTAAGGACTCAAAAGCTAAACTTATCACTGTAGCACTTGGTTCTCCTCGACAAGAACTGTTTATTTTTGAGTGCCAAAAAGTAATCCCAGAGGCCTTCTATATGGGAGTAGGGGGAACTTATGATGTATTCACCGGAAACGTAAAGAGAGCACCTTGGCTTTTCAGAAAAGCCCACTGTGAATGGCTTTTTCGTTTATTAAGCCAGCCAACTCGGTTAACTCGCCAAATCAATTTATTTACTTATATTCGGCTTTACCTTTTAGGAAAACTATAAGTGTTTATTTTATCGAACAACGGTAATCATAAATGGATTAATCGGATGTAGAACGAATGTTTATTATACATTTTAGCTTAATTCAATGATTTGTCGTTTCATTTCTTGGATGTAGTCCCCTACAACACTTACCCCCTTGCGTTGTAGGGGGGAAGTTGTTTGTATGATATGAAAATAACGTTGTTTTAGGGCCGGAATATGTTTTTTATTGAAACTATCAACGAATAATACCGAGTTGTTCGTTAAATGCACCGAAGCTCAAATAAAAGTTTATTGACTAAAAGGTAAAGAGAAATATTAGTAAACATGGGCTTAAACTGGACTATGTCTATTAAAAACGTGTTTCTTTATTTTCAACTCAATAAAACTCGTGCTAAGTTCTTTATTTTTCTATACCGTGATTTATAACCTTTTATTCATTGTTATGATCATTTTTGGTCTAGTCAATTATTATAGTAGATTTATCGTTTTTCGATCTGTTAATACATTTTATTTTACCGTTTTGGTTCTCTAAAATTATATTATTCTTTTTAAATATGGAATTTTGCTAATAAGCCATGATATTGCTATTGAGAATAAGAATACTACTAATGCAAAGATGGGAATAGAGATAATTGGGTTGAAATTCATAGGACCCATCTTAAAATATCTTATTATGTCGATAACTATAGGATGGATTAGATAAATACCTAAAGTTAATAGTGATAGTTTTTGGGTTAGAACTGCATTTCCAATTGGCATATTACAAGACTTTAATAAATACATAGCACTAATAGCCATTGGAATAACAGTAATACTTGTGTACTCATAAAAATAGAGCCCTGCGTTAACATCTCTGATAGTAGATAGGTAATAAAAACCTGATGCTGTTAGTAAAGATGAAATTACGAATACGATCCCCAGATATTTTTTTGAAAAACTACGTTTATCTATTCGTATTAAATACCCGAGGAAAAAATATGGGATATATAAAAGAAAAGAACTTAGACTACCTTGAGAGTTTTCTGCAAAAAATTTAATTTCTATAACGTGTTTAATTGTTAATAAAAAAGAAACTACAATTAAAAACTTTACCTGATTGTTATTAGATTGTTTGATGATTTGACGGAAAAAAGGTGTAAACAAATATAGCATGATTATCATGTACATAAACCACATGTGGTAGTATGGTCGTCCTTCTAATAATTGTGATAACAAATCACTTAACGTTGGGGTGTTGCCTTTCAATGCTTCTTTAAATCCATCCCACAATAAGAAAAACAGCGACCAAAATATGATAGGTATCAAAATTTTTGAGAATCTTTTCCGATAGAATAAAGTAAATTTTTCATTTTCTTTAGAAGTTAAAAGTAACGCACCACTTAACATTACAAATACAGGTACGGACCAACGTGAGAATGAATCGTAAAGGTTACCTATCCACCAATAATCAGTACCTACGTCACTGCCGATGATTACAAACATCGAAGAATGTATCAAAATAACAGTGAAAATAGAAATTATTCTAGCATTGTTCAACCAAATCATTATTAAGATTAACCCTGTAACTTACTCTATTTGCGGGAAGAGTACAGGCTTAAGACTCTTTCATCAACCTCTACTACAGAGCTTTACAAAAAAGCTCCAATCTTACAATTATTCAACAATTGTAAAACTCACAATATTTTCTTGAAACGTAATAAACCTGCACCTAAAAGCTATTTTTAATAGAATCGCATCGATTTTATCAGCGAGCTATTTAGAAGTTAATCTAGTTGAAGCCAACATCGATATGAAAAGCAAATAAATGTCATTGTTGTCGCTCGCATTTATAGTTTTGTCGTTGAAAGTTTATTAGAAGGTGTTCTTGATGGACTCAAACGTCTCGGTAATATTACTGTTGTTCGAGTTCCTCGATCGTGTAAATTAAAAATTTCGACTAGGTCGTATTGCTCAAAAAAAACGTAGTTATGATACTTATTGTTATTGGTACTGTAATTCGTAGAGCTACGCTTTGTTTTGACATTGTCGCTACTGAGTGTAATAAAGGTTTAGCACAAGTGGCTAGAGAATTTACTCCACCAATAGTGTTTAACGTTGGTATTGAACAAGCTATTGACAGTTTAGATCTATAAAAACAAGCAATAAAGATTTTTAAACAATTCTTAGCTCTTCAGCAGTGCTTGAGTTTAAATTATAATAAGCGTAGTTATTTTACTGAGAAACAACCTCAGTTTTTGGGGCTATATTAAGTACGGCAATAACTTTTCCTACATTCACGCTAAAAAGCGAGCTATAAATTATCTCTCTTCAATTTCTTAATGAAGCCAAAGCCAATTATTTAATATACAGAGTGAACAAAGCGTGACTTATATTGAGGTTATTCTATAAATAAGGCTTAGTTAAAATGCTATTGAAGTGATTGTAATGGTTATGGAAAAGACTAGGTTGTTGAATATGCAATCAAACTATTGAGTCTATCTTTATTAGAGGAAAAACCTAGTTAAAAGTAATAGACCATTTTATTTTGAGCCGTTATACATTTGTCTCTAGAGAGTATCTTTAAATTAAATGTTTTGCTAGAATTACGCGATTATTTTTGATGTATTATTGAAGCTATTCATCAATTCAATTTTGAAGATAACATCTTTTATTAAATCGTGAAATAAAGTCATAAATGAAAATATTAACCGTATTTGGTACCCGCCCCGAAGCCATTAAAATGGCGCCTCTAGTGCATAAGCTTGCTAGTGATAACCGATTTGACGCGAAAGTGTGTGTTACTGCACAACATCGAGAAATGTTAGATCAAGTATTATCACTGTTTGAAATAAAACCCGATTATGATTTGAATTTGATGAAGCCGGGTCAAGATTTAACGGATGTGACTTGTGGAATTTTACAAGGGTTAAGGACTATTTTATCTGAGTTTAAGCCTGACTATGTATTGGTTCACGGTGACACTGCTACTACATTTTCTGCAACATTAGCGGCTTATTATCAACAAGTTAAGGTGGGACATGTAGAAGCTGGTTTACGTACAGGAAATTTATATTCGCCTTGGCCTGAAGAAGGTAACCGTAAACTAACGGGAGCCTTAGCTGATATACATTTTGTGCCGACGTCAAAGTCTCAACAAAACTTATTAGACGAAGGTATTGATATTGATAGCACTGTCATTACTGGTAATACGGTTATTGATGCCTTATTAGACGTTAAAGCTAAATTAAAACAAGATGACAACATTAATAATATCTTGGCTGAAAAGTTTAGTTTTCTTGAAAGCTCTAAAAAGATGGTTTTAATCACAGGACATAGACGAGAAAGTTTTGGCGATGGTTTTGAACGTATATGCCAAGCAGTATCAATCTTGTCTAATCGTTTTGCCAAAGTACAGTTTGTCTATCCTATGCATTTAAACCCTAATGTTCGTGAACCAGTTAACCGCTTATTAGCTTCTAAAAGTAATATCTACTTAATTGAACCTGCAGATTATTTACCGTTTGTTTATTTAATGGATAAAGCTAGTGTCATTTTGACTGATTCAGGCGGTGTCCAAGAGGAAGCCCCATCGTTAGGAAAACCGGTATTGGTAATGCGAGACACCACCGAACGACCAGAAGCTGTTGATGCTGGTACGGTTAAATTAGTTGGTACTAATGTTGAAGCTATTGTTTCCAGTGTTAGCGAGTTGCTAACAGATACTGAACAATATGAAAAAATGTCATTTGCACATAACCCTTACGGTGATGGCCATGCCTGTCAAAGAATTGTAGATGCTTTGTATTTAAAAATTAAGTAACTCAATTCATCTCACACAGCAAATAAAGTATCAACAAATTAATTTTAGGAAAAAGAATGTCTTTTGAAACCATTTCAGTTATCGGTTTAGGTTATATAGGTTTACCTACCGCAGCAATGTTTGCTTCTCGTAAAATAAAAGTGATAGGTGTGGATATTAATGAACATGCGGTTGACACAATTAACCGTGGTGAGATTCATATAGTTGAGCCTGAACTTGATATGTTGGTAAAAGCGAGTGTTAATCAAGGGTATTTACGAGCATCTTTAGTCACAGAACCTGCCGATGCGTTTTTAATTGCCGTACCAACCCCTTTTATTGATGAACAAGACCATTCTCCTGATTTAACCTTTATTGAGTCTGCAGCTAAAGCGATTGCTATTGTATTGAAAAAAGGTGATTTGGTTATACTTGAATCTACCTCTCCTGTTGGTGCCACCGAAAAAGTAGCGCAGTGGTTGGCTGACGCTCGCCCTGATTTATCATTTCCGCAACAAGTAAATGATAACTCAGATATAAATGTAGCTCATTGTCCTGAACGTGTTTTACCTGGTCATGTAGTGCGTGAATTAGTAGAAAATGACCGTGTAATTGGTGGTATGAGTGAACAGTGTTCAATTCGAGCTGTAGCGCTATATAAAACCTTCGTACAGGGGGATTGTATTATTACCAATGCTCGCACTGCAGAAATGGCAAAATTAACGGAAAATGCCTCTCGTGATGTCAGTATCGCTTTTGCCAATGAACTTTCTGTTATTTGTGACAAGTTGGATATAAATGTATGGGAATTAATTTCACTGGCAAATCGTCACCCCCGAGTGAATATTTTACAACCTGGTCCCGGTGTAGGTGGACATTGTATTGCAGTAGATCCTTGGTTTATTGTTTCTAATACACCAGAGCAAGCCAAACTTATTCATGCCGCTAGAAATATTAATGATGCAAAACCAGAATGGGTTTTCGATAAGGTAAAAATTGCGGTTGCTGACTATCTTTTATCTAATACTTCAAAATCAGCGAATCAAGTTTCCATTGCTTGTTTGGGACTTGCGTTTAAACCTAATATTGATGATTTAAGAGAAAGTCCTTCATTAGGTATTGTTGAAAGAATTACAGAATGGTTTGACGGGCAGATATGCGTCGTTGAACCTAATATTAACGTATTGCCAAGCTCATTAAAAAATACAGCCAAATTAGTAAATACGGAACAAGCTATTTTACAAGCTGATGTGATTGTTTTATTAGTCAATCATAGTGAATTTCAGTGCATAACGGATATACATCTAATAAATAAACAAGTTGTTGATACTATCGGTTTATTATCATAAACAGTCATGTAGAGCCTAGTGTTTATTGATTGTACGAGTTTTTTAGTGTTCATATATTTTTTGATGATAAGTTAAATAATAAACGAGTACCTAAAAAGCTATTTATTTGATAGAATCGCGACAATTTTTATCAGTGAGTAATTTAGAAATGAATGTTATTGAAGCTAACTTCGATGCGAAAGGCAAAAAAATTGCCATTGTTGTCTCT
>Ga0105355_10001589_pt1 | contig 20901 bp, 9 predicted proteins | sample GOMGulsemesocosm_2_FD_83508 | JGI IMG/M metagenome (GOLD analysis project Ga0105355, IMG submission 83508) | Methane-oxidizing microbial communities from mesocosms in the Gulf of Mexico - GOM9C Gulf of Mexico | ecosystem: Environmental > Aquatic > Marine > Cold seeps | place: Gulf of Mexico... | reverse complement strand
TCGTTCTACTCATGTTACAGATCAACAACTAGTGGATGTAGCTCAGCTTAGTGGTGTTGCTGAATTTGCTCATAAGCACCCCAAAGGCTATCAAATGCCAATTGGAGAACGCGGTTCAGGCCTCTCAGGTGGTCAACGACAGTGTGTTGGCATAGCCCGAGCTTTCTTATTAAATCCAACCATTATGCTACTTGATGAGCCAAGCAGTAATTTAGACCAATCTACCGAAGCAGAGTTACTTGTTAAGTTAAAAGATAACTTGCCAGGTAAGACTACGCTATTAATAACCCATAAATTGAACTTGTTGGCTTTGGTAGATAAAATTATTGTTATCAAAGATGGGCAAGTATATCTCAGTGGTAATAAAGAGCAGGTATTAAATCATCTAGCAAAACCTAGCCAGTCACAGCCTACGGTGAGTGAAGATAGCAATGCTTAACATCAAGAACATATTGACCAATAAAAGACAACAATTTATTGATCAAAATAATAATATTAATGAGGCAGACTTAGCCTATATGCATAGCCTTAGTGCGGCGGTGCTTGAACACCAACCAAAGCGTAGCCGTCGAGTATTATTTTTTTGGCTTGCTACCGTCTTTTTAATGTTAATTTGGTCTACGTTTGCTGAAATAGATGAAATAGCAAGAGGTCCAGGAAGAATAGTTCCTAGTGGTGAAAACCAAATACTGCAAAACTTTGAAGGGGGTATTATTGATGAGGTACTCGTTGAGAAAGGAGATAAAGTTGTTGCTGGACAAGTCTTACTAAAATTGAGTAATCAGAAAACGGCATCTTTGTTTGAAGGTCAAACCATTAAAAATATGGAGTTGCAGGCAAAATTATTACGACTTAATGCACTAGCAAATGGTAGTGACTTTATTATAGCTGACAATATTTCCGCGGAATTAGCGCCATTAATTGCACGAGAAAAAAGCTTATATTTAACCAATAAAGCGCAATTAGAAACACAGAAGCAAGCTTTTCAACAAAAGCTAAATCAAAGAAAACATGAGCTTACTGAAACTAAAGTACATATTAAACACTTTAAGTCCGCACTAGTCTTGATTCAAGAAGAGGTTAGAATTACTGAGCCAGTAGTACTAAAAGGCGTAAAACCTAAAGTCGAATTTATTAAATTAAAACGTGAAGAAAATGCAATTGAAGAACGTTACCAATCGGCAAAAATATCTATCCCACGTTTGGAAGCCGCTATTAGTGAAGCACAAAATAACTTAGAAGCTTTAGAGCACCAATCGCAAAGTAAACTTAAACAAGAAATAAATGAAGTTACTGCTGAATTAGAGCGAATCATAGCAAGTAGTAAGGCGTTAACAGATGAAACGCAACGTTCGTTTATACGTTCACCCAGTAACGGAATAATTCAATCAATTTTTGTACATACTATTGGTGGGGTAGTGAAGCCGGGGGATAATCTTGTAGAGTTAGTCCCTAGTGATGATGTACTTTGGGTCGAAGCAAAACTCAAACCAGCAGACATCGCATTTATCTATCCAGGGCAAAAGGCTATTGTGAAGTTTACCGCATATGACTTTTCTATTTATGGTGGACTTTCTGGCGAAGTTGTCAAGATAAGTGCAGATACTCAAACAGATCGCCAAGAAAACACCTTTTATACCGTCCACATTAAAACGCAGCAAAGCTTTCTAGGAAACAGTCAAGATCCCTTAAAAATTATACCCGGCATGACGACCAGTGTTGATATTATTACTGGAAAAAAGACAGTGTTAGATTATATTTTAAAGCCCATTTTAAGAGCTACTTACTATACATTTAGTGAACGTTAACGACTAATTGAACATATTTAACAATGAAGAGTGATTAGGTAATAACTCAGTATCACTTCAACAGATAAAAAAGGATTACCGTGAATAATATTATTGGCTATGTTAAAGAAATTATCGGCAATTTCACCGCAACAAATAACCTCGATGGTAGCATTAGAACGTTAAAGCTCAATGACCCCATTTATGAAGGTGACTTTGTCGTTGGTGAAGATAATGCTGTAAATATTATTATAGGTTTTAATGATAATCTACAAGAAATAATGCTTGCAGGTAACGATGGTCTATTATTTGATGCGGAACTGTTAGATGCAAAATTCAATATAAAATTTTTAGATAATGACGGTCTCGATGAAGAGAATGAAGACGAAGTTGATGAAGGTGAAGATGAAGTAGAAGGGCCTGATGCGGGTGAAGAGGATTTAATAGATGAAAATGGAGATACCGGAGGGATTGCGAGCAGAACGGCAGGTGAAACAAATGTAAATTCAGATTTACTGACTGCTGCTTTTGCTCGTCAGGAACCTGAGCCATTACCAGAAAGTGATGGAAAAATAGAAAGTCATGGTTCTTTTTCAATCGCTCGCCCCACATCACCAACGGCACCTGATAACGCCATTTTTACACCAGATAACCCTATCTTTACACCAGTATCTCCGCCGACGACAACAAATACGCCGCCACCAATAGTTATTACTCCTCCGCCACCAACAGTTTTACCACCTGAACCCCCAACAACACCCATACCGCCTACAACCCCAACGCCACCAGTTGTAGAGTTGCCAGTAATTAATGATGTTCCTGAGGCGGTTGAAGACTTTAATGAAATAGCAGAAGATGCTGAACCAAATACGATTACTGGAAATGTATTTGATAACGATGATATTGGCAATGATGTTAATGATCTTCCTGTGACAAGTGTCAATGGCTCAGGTTCTGGGGTTGGCACTGCAGTAGAAGGTGACTATGGTGTCGTTATCATCAATAATGATGGTAGTTATAGTTATCAACTATTCAATGATAATTTAGCTGTGCAAGCTTTGGCTACCGATGAGACATTGACAGATGTTTTTACCTATACCATTACCGATAGTAATGGCGATACCGCTTCTACAACTTTAACTATTACCATTACGGGTAGTAATGATGGTGTGACTTTAACCATTCCAGATAATGTAGGTGTTGCTGGGGGAGGTGAAGAACAAGTATTTGAGCATGGTTTAGATACTGGCAGCAATCCAAACAATGATGATGTAGTTAATAGCAGTTTTACCTTAAAGGCATTGGACGGTCTAGATAGCATTACGGTAGGTGGTACAGGTATTAGCGCTCAAGCCTTGACTGATAGTGCTACTACCCCTATTACGATAACTACTACTATGGGTAGTTTAGTGATTAACAGTTATGGTATCAGCACAGATGGTACGATTACTGTTAATTACACCTACACTTTAGCTGCTAATCAAGATCATAGTACCAGCGAAGTGAATGATGCTATCAGTATTGAGGTAACAGATATTGACGGCGACAGCACCTCAGATGTGTTAAATATCAATATTGTCAATGATACGCCAACAGCCGTAAGCGATAGCAACACCTTGAGTGGCGAAAATATCAGCGTCGCGGGCAATGTTTTTATTAATGACACAATAGGCGCTGATCAAACCTCAACACCTGTGACGGGTGTTGCTGCTGGTCAAAGCGGTAATGATGTACAAGGCCAAGTCAATTCCACGGTAACAGGTAGTTATGGCGAACTGGTAGTGCAAATAGATGGCTCTTATACCTACCTACTTGATAATGATAATTTAGTTGTTCTAGATTTGACTGAGGGTGAGTCACTAAGTGATATTTTCACCTACACAATCACTGATAGCGATGGTGACACCGCAACAACTACTTTAACAATTACTATCGGTGGAGATAATGATGGTGTAACTATAACCATTCCTGACAATTTAGGGCCACTTGGTGGCGGTGAAGAGCAAGTATTTGAGCATGGTTTAGATACGGGTAGTACGCCGAATAATGATGATGTGGTTAATAGCAGTTTTACCCTAAAAGCCTTAGATGGTTTAGCTAGCATTACCGTTAATGGTACTCTGGTTAGCGCACAAGCCTTGGTAAATAGTGCTACTACCCCTATTACATTAACTACCACTATAGGCAGCTTAGTACTTAACGGTTATGCAATGGCTGCTGATGGTACCATCACAGTTGACTACACCTATACGTTAACGGCAAATCAAAACCACAGTGCAGGCGATGTCAGTGATAACATCAGTATCGTGGTGACTGATACTGACGGCGACAGTAATTCTGATTTCTTAAACATTAATATTGTTGATGATGCACCGATTGCAAATAATGATATCACTCGAAATGTAACCGAAGGTGGTTTTACTATTAACGGTAATGTTATTGATAATACAACTAATGATAGTGGTGATGATGTTCTGAGTGCCGATACCCATAATACAATCTCTTCATTCACCTATACCAATGAGTCGGGTAGTGTGGTTACTGGGACTGTAGGAGCTAACGTTGATACTGAATACGGTAGCTTAACTGTAAACGCTGATGGCAGCTGGACATATATTTCAGATTTTACTGAGGATCATAGCGCTAGTGATCAATTAAGTGAGCAATTTACTTACACATTAATTGATAATGATGGCGACTCAGATACCGCAGTACAAGTTATTACTGTATCGGATGGCCCTAATACGACCATTAATAATCCTATTGTTATTGTCTACGAAGGTAGCTCAGCCGTTAGCTTTAATGGGGTCGATTCCTACGATAAATCTATCAGTAACGCCGCACAAGAGGGAAGCAGCACTCTCACGCATAAACTAGACTTGACTGCAGATAGTGATATTGGCGATCTTTTGTCTTTTACCTTTGATGGTACCACAGAAGTCATTGACCCAAGCGATCCTAGCAACTTTGCGACTATTACTTCAGCCGATAAAGGTGAATTAATTGTGTATGCTGATGGCAAGTGGATATACACACCGCCTACTACTTATATACATGACACGGCAGATGGTGTTAATAATTTTCAAAGTACCTTTACCTACGTAGTTGAAGATAGCGATGGTGATACCGTAACGGGTAGTCAAACGATACAAGTAGACGATACTTTACCGGAATTAACCTCGGCAACAAATAGCATTATTGATGAGCAGTACTTACCGACAGGAACTAACCCAGTTCCATCACAACTGACTAAAACAGGTACTATTAGTGCAGTAGAAGAAAGTGGCGCTGTAGATATCAAATTTTCTGCTACGCAAATCTCATTAGATGATTTGATAACAAATGGTTTTTCAGCAAGCGCTAATGATATTAGTTATATTATTTCTGGTGATGGCCATACATTAACAGCCAGTGCTAATGGAAGCCCTGCCTTTATTGTTACGATTACTGACGCAACTGATGTCAATAATGTAGGTTATACCGTGCAACTGCTTAAAACCTTAGATCATGAGTTCGCAGTACTTAATGCAGATGATGATATTGAAATGGCTTTAACAATAGACATTATTGATGATGATGGTGATGTAGACAGTGCCACCTTTAACATCACTATTATTGATGATGCGCCACCAACCGATAAGGTCATGGTAGTAGATGAAGATAGCGATTTAAGTGATGACGCTAATACGATTAATACTCATGCTGATGCAACGCAAGCAAATACCACTATTGGCACGGGCGTCGATGGCCCTACTTACGGTAGTGCAATTATCAATCCAGATGGCACTCTCACCTATACCCCTGATAGTGACTTTAGCGGTAAAGATACGCTTGTTTATACCACAACACTTGATGATGGCACCAGTTCATCAACAACCGTAACCATTACAGTAACTCCTATAACTGATGCCCCGACAGATCTGGTTGACATTACAAGCTTACTAACAGAAGAGGATACAGCAGTTCCCCTAGCTCTAAATATGCCGACACAACCCGATAATTCAGATGATAGCGGCGCTGCTGATAATATGGATAACCCTGAGTTATACGGTGTTATTACCTTAAGCGGCATTCCGAGTGGCGCAACATTGGTGAAAAGTGATGGTAGTACTGTTGTTTATAATGCGACAGGAGCCGATGTTACAATAGTGTTATCTGATGGTGACCATGTGACTGGCACAACGGGTGACTTAACCATGACAGGGGGTGAATACGCAAGTATGCAAATTTTGCCGCCATTAGATACCCATAATAATATCAGCTTTACTGTCAGTGTGAGTAGTTATGAAGTGGATAACTCCGGTGTAGATCTGGGTGTCCCCCCAGCTACCACCACAGAAACGGTGACTATTGATGTGCAGGCGGTAACTGATCCTGTATCTTTAATTTACACATCACAAGGTGATGAAGGTGGCTCTGACTTTACTGACTATACAAAAACAATTGATGAAGATACCAGTTTCAATTTAACCACGTTATTAAGTGAAAGTTTTGGTGATAGGCTTGATGGCTCAGAAACCTTTACTTATCAATTATCAGGTGTACCTACTGGCACAGCATTAAGTGTTAATGGTAGTTCGATAGCAGCAACGGCTACTGGCATAGTTTCAGTAAACTTTACTGGCGTTAGTCCAACGATCATTATTACGCCGCCGAGCGATTTTAGTGGTGATATTGGCAGTGTGACCGTTACTTTGAAAGCGATTGATAGTGATGCAGACTCTACTGATGCAGCGCCAACTATTGCAACAGAAAGCGCATCAGTAACCTTAGATTTATATGTTAACCCTATTGCAAATGATGTGGCTATTAGTTCAGTTTCTATTGCTGAAGATACCCCCGTTGCCTTTTTAGCTAACTTAACCATTACTGACGTGAATAATGATGGTGATGTATCTGATCATGATGATGATGGTAATGATCGTATTACCGAAGTCACTATTGGTAACTTAGATAATGGTTTTGAACTTACAACAGCAAATGGCACCAATTTATATACATCAGCAAGTGATGATAGCTCGCTTACAATCGTAATTGGTAGCACAAATAACCCCCAAACAAGCAGTCCATTTACCATTGCTGAAGTTAAAGGGATTTTATTAGATAGCCATCTCCCGCATAGTAGTCTTGATATACCACTGGATATAACTGTAAAAGCAATTGATTCACAATATGTTAATGGTAGTGATGTTGACTCAGTGGAGACAACTACATTGTTTACTGCTGCTAATGGTAACCCACTCAATATTGAGGTTACAGCGGTTAGCGAGTCGAAGCTTAGCGATAGTGATGGTGCTAATGGTTCTGATGTTGTTAGCCAAGGGAATCATACCTATGCAACACATATTACTGAAGACAGCAGTTGGGTTAACCTTAATACCCTAGATGGTGGTTTTTCTTTATCTGCTAGCAATGAAGATGATGAAAATTCAGTTATAGCTGGTGCATCAAATTCAGAAATAACGATGATCAATTTTTCTAATGTGGCAGTTGGTTCGCAGTTTACTATAGATGGCGGCACTACTATATTAACTGTCATTAACAGTGCTACTGGAGTTGATATCGCTCTCGCTGACTTAAGCTCAGTGCAGTTTAAGCCCGCAGCACATTTTGGCGGTACGGTTACTATTCACATGTCAGTAAAAACAACTGACTATGACGAGGATAATAATGCGGCAAGTCCTACAGTAACCTCTGCCCCCGATATCTTAATTTTAGAAGTGGATCCGGTAGCTGATAATGTAACCTTAGCAATTAAACAAGCAATAGGTAATGAAGATGCAGGGCGTAGTAATGGTAATAGCAGTAATATTGCTAGTGCAACTACGATTAATAATGCCGCCAACGGTATCGCTCTAGATATCACCACAACCACTGACGATAAAGATGGCAGTGAAACCTTCGTGGTAACTATTAGCGGTATTCCTGATGCAGGTGAAATTTACTACAATGGCACGCTAATGAGTATTGGTAGTGGTGGTCAGACAAATACGAATGATGGTGTAACAAGTCCAATAATAGCAACTGACGCTGACGGCGGCGATGGTACCTGGAGCATCCAAATTGAAAATTTTGATAATAATGCCCCATTAACTTTTATTCCTCCCCATAATGATGATAGCAATTACACCTTTGGTGTCTCGGCTTTTTCAGTAGATGGAGCCGATAATACACAAGCATCACCACAAACATTGACTATTGATGTTAACGTTGAAGGTGTTGCAGACATCCCTAAAAATACCGAACTTAATGGCTTTGATGCTAACGGTGCTAGCAACAATGCGACAGGTGTTTTTAATTATGTTACTACCGAAGCTACACTCGATAGTAGTAGCAATCAAATTGATTTTCAAAACGTCTACCAAACGCCAACTACCTTAGATTCTTATGACTCTGACGGCACAGAGTCATTAACTATAGCGATTACTGGTTTGTCTAGCGAGTTTAGCATTGAAAATGCCACTTTTATGGGCGGCACAGGAACAACAAGACAATGGTTATTTAACGCGAGTGATATTGCTAATATCAAAGTAAATTCACCAGTAAACTTTAGTGGTGAAATTGACTTAACGGTGAAATATATTACCACAGAAAGTGAAGGTGATAGCGCGACGCATCCGGCAGAAAATGTCAAAATTTTAGTAAAACCTAATGCTGAAGCAAGCCTAAATACCGGTACTACAATAAGCGAAGATCAACTGAGTTTATTGGATTTTAGTATTGCCTATCAAAATGGGGATACCGATGAAACTATTGACGTAATAAGGATTGATAAAGCAGATGTTAGCTTAGGTAATTTCACTTTATACTTTGGTAATAGCACCACAGAAACACTGGCTCAAGCAGTAAGTACTAATGCTAATATTAGTGATGACGGTAGCCATTATGTATTAACCAATAATACCTTTAATAATATTTATGCGTTGGGAGTAGCCGATTTACATGGCAGTAATACTTTTGAAGTAATTTATGATATTAAGGACAGTGTCAATATTACAGGAGGAGTATCAGAAAATATCACTCAAACTGTTTTGGCTAACTATAATTTGACAGTAAATGCCATCACCGATGATATTAACCTGAGTCTAGGTACGATAACGGGTGGTACAAGTGGCACAGTTTCAGATGACACGATTACGGTAACAGATAATACTACCATCACTGTTGATGTCAATGTAATGGCCAATGATGACCTCGCTGAAAACAACGGTACTGGCAATGGTGCCGATACCGACAGTTCAGAGCAAGTAACGCGTTTTGTGATTGAAAATGTTTCTTCAGGTATCACTGTGGTCGGCGGTATTTACGCTGGGGATATTTACAATACCACTACCTTTCAATACGAAGATTCAGGTATCTGGTATTTAAATGTCAATGAAGCGCTAGATAGTGACGGTGTTACTCATACTGTTACGTTTAACGTTGATGGAGACTCAAGTAATTTTAATACCAGTGTTATTAAGATAACTGCATATAATGAAGACAATAATAATAATGTGCTTCAAAATGACTTTACTACCGTTACGATTGAAAAAGATGGGTCATACAGCGGCATCAATCAAACCGGCATCCCGGCCACTATTACTATTTTTGCAGTAAAACCAATTATAATCAAAGAAGATACGTCGTTTACCTTAGATGAGGCTATTACTGCAACAACAACCGGATCTAGTGCTTTTTCTATTGTGTTAACTGATGTATTAGCTGGCAGTACCGTAACCGGAGCACTGCAGCAGGGAGATACTTGGATTGTCCACGGAAATGGTGATTCAGCTGCGGTATTAGCGGCAATGCAAGCGGTAACCATCACACCACCAGCGCATTTTAATAGTTTTGACAATACTGATGCAGATACCTTTGTCTTTAATGCCACGATGACAACCTATGCGGCTTATACACAAAATACTAGCGAATTGTCTTTTGATAAACCTGTATACCCCTTAACGGATGATTTAACCATTGCGGTAACTCAGGATGGCACAACCGCTGAAGATAATAGCCAAACATTTACGCTTGCTCTAAGTAATCCAGCTGATGACGCTAATACCGAGATAATTGATGGAAAACTTTATCTTAAAGTAACTGAAAATTATACAGACTCAGACCCAAGTGGCGCATCAGGTACCTTAACTGATGGTAGCGGGAATAGCTTAGCAACTGAGGTTAACCCAACAGGGTTACCGGTAGGTACTTATTATGTTATTTCTAGCGTGAACCTCATTGATAGTTTAAATTTCATTTACACACCAGCGGGAGATCGCCAAGGTAGTGTCGATATTGATGTCTATACACAAAATAAAGAGAATCATGATTGGGCTACTGGTCACCCTGATGGTGATACAACAATCAACCTTTCAACTCAGCAATTCACATTTGACGTTACCCCTGTTATTGACGGTGGCGTAATCATTGCTAATAATGTTGCTGGCACTGAAGATGTAATTGTTGCCAGTGGCGTTAATAGGGTTGCACTTGATCTTAGTATATCTGCTAGTGACCCTTCTGAAACCGTAGTGACGGCATTATTAGATAATGTTCCTGTCGGTTTCCTTGTTTATTATCAAGATCCAAGTAATGCCAGCAATACTTTATTGGCACAGAATGCAGGAATAAGTAGTGCAGGGGTCAATCAATGGGCTATTCCATTAAATAGTGGTGCTTTACCAGATGAGGTTTATATTCAGGCGCCTGAACACTGGTCTGGCACGCTCACAGGTATTGAGTTTACCACCTATAGTTCAGAAGAGAATTTTTCTGATTTATCAGCAAATAGCACTACATTTGACCTGACGATTGATGCTGTTGCTGACGCTTTAACACTTAATGTCACCAAAACCTTTGGTTATGAAGGAGATGATATTGCACTAAACCTTAATGCCAATATAATTGATCTTGATGGCTCTGAAACTGTTACGCTGACGCTTGAAGGCATTGGTATAGGAGCTAACTTTAAAGCAAATGGTGTGGATATTGATAATAGTTCTTTCAGTTACAACGGTGGTTCAGACACCTACACTATTGAGAATATTTCTGCCGCAGATATCAACAATTTAAGCTTTGTTCAGCAAAGTTTTGCTGGAACAGTTAATGTCACAGCGCAAATGGTCGAAACAACTAATAATGATAGTTCGGCTATTGTAAATGGTTCATTTAATGCCCAAATTAGTCAAGTTGTTGGAACTGGTTTTGATGATACCCTGTTTTATAAACAAGGAAATAATGTTGATGCACTCGCAGGTAACGACACTTTAATTTTGTCAGAAGATATGGGTATTGATTTTTCTGCTCTTACTGATGATATTGAAAATATAGAATTAATTGACTTGCAGCAAAATGGCGACCATGATTTAGAAAAGCTTTCATTGCAAGATGTTATCGATATGACCGATGGTGACAATGACTTAATAATTCAAGGTGATACTGACGATAGTCTTTCTTTTGCTGAAAGCGATGGTTGGGTTAAAGGCGGCAGTGTGAATGATGGAGGTCACTACTTTGATATTTATACTAACTCAAATGACAGTAGTGTTAGTGTTAAGGTAGAGCAAGAGATTGTAGATATAATTCTTTAATCTCTGGGATTTTACCTAAGTGAATACATCTTAATAATGGTTCACCTAGGTATAATTTAGTCAATCTACAATTTATTATCATTAAGATGTGATCCATTACTTAATTTAATTGGTATTATGCGAATTATTAATTTGATGATTCGACAGTAAAGATGGGAGTAGATTATTTATCTGGTGTTTATACAAGTCAAATACTCGCCAATATTTTCAGTATAATAGGTCGAACCTTTTCGTCATATTACCAATACTAATTTGTTCTATTTTTGTGTCTAGCAGTATTCTTCAAGCTAATACATCTAGCTATATCACACAAGCACAGTTAAAAAACATAACCAAAACATATAATGCTAGAGCCGGAAAGCGACTTAGTTTATGGAATAAAATGATGGTAAAGGCGAGTAGCTTAACAGGTTTAGAGCAGCTCAAAGCGGTTAACGATTACTTTAATAGAATTAAATATCTTAGTGACAAAAAGCACTGGGGTAAAAAAGACTATTGGGCAACAGCCTTTGAATTTATAGGAAGTGGTGCAGGTGACTGTGAAGATTTTGCTACTGCCAAGTATTTCAGTTTAAAAATCCTTGGCGTAGCAGATAAAAAGCTACAACTGAGTTATGTTAAGTTAAAAACACGCAATAAAAAATACTCTAGTAGCCATATGGTATTAAGTTATTTTACTACACCTGATGCTGACCCTGTTTTGTTAGACAATGTTAACCTGCGACTTAAATTAGCCTCACAACGTCCTGATATAACGCCTATTTTCAGCTTTAACGCCAGCAGTTTATTAAAATCAAAACATCGTGGCAACCAATCTAAAATTGCACAATATAATTTAGCTCACTGGCAAAAATTATTAAACAAATAGAATTACTCATGGAGTTTAAATGTCATTAAATACACAGTTACGTATATTTTTGTTAATTATTTTTACGATAGTTTTTACAGGAAATTTTTTAATTGGCGTTAATGAAAGTAAACAGTTTTTACAAAGCGAGTCATATAGTCGTGCCCATGATACCTCTACTTCTTTAGCGTTATCATTGAGCCCCTTAATGAAAGATATTACCGATCCGAAAATAGCTTCCATGATTAATATTGTAGCGAATAGAGGCTTCTTTGAAGAGATTCGTTTGGAAAGCATTGGAGTAATGTATAGCGCACAAAAAATACTTAACTTATCAACCGATAAAAGGTTTACTCATGGCCACTGGGAGCTAAAAAGTGTTTCTGTTGACCCAAATTATGGCGAATTAACTACTAATTTAGATGAAACTAACTTGCGCTCACGTTTAGCATCTCTTAATCAAAACAAAGAAATTGATCACTTAGGCACCACTATTGAATGGACGCGCTTTTTACCTAATGAAAACTTTATTGATGAAACCCGAATACAGATAGACTTTCAAGCTACTCCTACTGAAATAAATGCGACAAACAAAAATAATGGCTCTCTTGTTAAAGGAACAGCGATCATTAAGGTAAGTCGACTGCTGATTAAAGATACCCGAGAAAGTAAGCTGGAACAAACACCACAATGGTTTGTTGATTTATTTCCTATTGCAATTGATATTGCTAAAGTTGAACTTAGCGATGGCTGGAAAAAAATTGCTGATTTATCTATTCGTTCTAATCCTGCAGATGTTTATCATCGACTTTTTCAATATGTTAACCAAGCTTTTTGGTATTCGTTGGCGGCATTAGTTATCACTATGTTAATACTGAATATCTTCTTACAAAGAATACTCCAACCGTTAAATGGTATTCAAGTTACCGTCGAAAAAATAGGTGAAGGTATATTCGACAACATAACAGTCATCCCAAAAACTAAAGAGTTCAAAAAGGTTGCGTTGGCAATAAATGACATGGCTGGAAAATTAAACGGTTATATAGAGACGTTGAACAAAGAAGTCATTCGAATGAATGAAGAAATTAACATAGATCCTTTAACCCAATTACCTTTAAAGCCTACCTTTGTTAAAGACTTTAGTCAGTCTTTAATGCTAGAACAGCAGGGTTATGTTTTTATTATTAAAATTAACAACTTAAATGATATAGCTATTACGCATGAAAACAGTGAAGTTGATGAAATAATTAAAGACTTTTCGAAAATATTAGTTGAGTGTACAGAAGAGAGGCGAGAAAATACCTATCAGGTAACTCCTTATCGATTTTTTGGTGGTGAATTTTCATTATTGGTCGCAAATGCTAGTAATAAAGATGCTGTTTCTATAACAACGGTATTGACCAATAAATTGAATATGCTAACCAAAAAATTTAATCTTCCTGATATGGCTCATATTGGCGTAGGGGCATTTAAACCTTGTAGTGATTTTACCACAGTACTAGCTGCAGCGAATGAAGCCTTAGAGTCGGCTAAACAAATAGGCCCCAATGAAGCGGTAATTAATCAACAGTCGGGCCAAGCACTGGATTTACAACAATGGCATCATTTAGCTGAGCAATGTGTTAATACGGGTGATTTTAACATTGATTATGTTAAACCAAGTAAGAAGTTAAAAGGGGAAGGTAATCATAAGCAGACGGTCATGGTGGAAGCATTTACTCGAGTAGAAGACGCCCAAGGTAATAGAGTTGCTATGGCAACATTTATTTCTATTATTGAAAAATTTCAGCTGAATGTAGCCTTTGATCAACAGGTTATTAATAAGGTCATTACCGATATTGAGCAGCAAAACCTTCATCATCAGTTTTTAGTTAACCTATCTATAGATTCACTTAATAATGCTGATTTTATCCATTGGTTAGCGAAAAAATTAGTAGATAAAAAAAATATTGCCCCGCAACTTGTTTTTAGTATTACCGCTTATGCTGTAGCTAAACAACAGCAAGCTTTTAAGCGATTTATTGATACTATACATCAACTGGATAGTTCCGTAATTATAAAGCGTTATGATCCTACGTTGTTGTCCCTTAAAGCATTACAAGCTATCAAAGTAGATGCACTCAGGTTAACGAAAGAGCAAACATTGAATATCGCAGACGAACTGCCAAAACAACGCTTAGTACAAGCATTACAAGAGTTAACCGTATTGCTCAACATAAAACTTTACGCAGAAGATGTAATAACTGAAGCAGATATGCATGTTTTAAAGGAGCTAGGGGTTTATGCTGCAAGTGAGAATAAAGCTATAGATCTTTGTGTTACACGAAGTGAAAATTTGGTAATAGAATATTGATTTTAAAATATTGACTAGGTCCAAGAGAATTCCGAACTTACTGAGCTATACGCGTTTCTTACACAAAATGTCTGCTCTACTCGTTCAGATGTACCCTCAACTTTTTACTAATGTATCGCTTGAGCATTTACCTTGTGAAGGAGTTAATGCCTAACACTTTAACCGTAATTATTGTAATCGTAAGGGAAAATGCGTCTAGCCTTGCTTAACATTCCAAGGTAGTAAGTGATCTACGCTTTTAGGCTTTTTAGTTAAACACTTCCTAATATAGCTGATATATTAGCGAGCAGAATTAATGATAATTTTCAGGTGTTAAATTCTGCATCTTGAAGTGTATGGGTATAGATGTATTTGACCTGACGCTTACCTTTAACCGCCATAAGTTGGCACGAACACTTGACCAGTGCTTTAATTTTGGTTGTGAAAACACGCTAAGTAAAATAGAAGGATACATGAGCCGTGTACGAGATCCGTATGTACGACTCTGTGAGAGGAATGAGGCTTAAGCCTCACTTTTCATATTATGCTTAGCGTTTAACTGCTGCTTTATTCGTTATTTCTAATTTAGCTTCAATTCTGCGGTTTTCAGCGTGAGCTGCGTTAGTATTTTCGGTGATTTTTAGTTGTTCTTCACCATAACCAACAGCTGATAAACGAGCGCTATCAATATTATGTTCCTTGATCAAAACGTTAACAATAGCCTGAGCACGTTGTTGAGATAAGGTTTTATTGTATAAATCAGCTCCTAAACTTGAAGTATGTCCTTCAATCGTTAGTGAAAGCGATTTATTTTCATTAAGAAAACCAGCTATTTTTGCAATTTCAGCATTATATTGAGGTTTAATAATTGCTTTGTTGTGATCAAACTTAACTAATAATTGCTTAGTGATAAAATGATCCGCAAATATTGTGCAGCCTAGAGTATTTACTTTTTCAACTATTGGCGTTTTAGGGCATTGATCTTGTTGATCAAAAACACCGTCTTTATCACTATCAATAGCAACTATTTTGCTGGAGTTTTTATTAGCGTTATCACCGAAGAAATAGACAAAACCAATCTGTGAGGTGAATTCATCATAACGCTCAGAAAATTGGTAATTTGCTTTACCCTCAAAGTAAATAGCAGAACGTTCGCTAAGATAATAACGATAACCAGCACCTAAATTACCTGATATTTGTGAGCTGCCGATATCTAAATTATTAACGCCGGTTAATAAATAGAAATTTTTCTCGGTAGGAAAATACAAAATATCAACCGCATTGGATGTTCCATCTGGCTCTGGATAGCCGTCGTTTTCACTAGTCAGCTTAAATTGACTATGGGTAAATCTAAATTCAGTTGATGGCAGCCAGCGATAACCAATTTCCCCACCAAAACCATTACCGTAATCCATAGCTGATAATGGGTCAGAGGTGATAAATCGCTCGTCATCTGTTTGAATGTGCAGGGTGTGTAAGCCACCAAAAAAATTGCCGACTAAATCTGCAGCGTTAGGCTGCTCTGTGGCAGTGGCAGAGCCAATGGTGAGTATTGAAGATAGAGAAATTGCAAACATCTTGTTCAGGTATTTTTTTTTCATGAAATTAAAGTCCTTTAATAGTTTTCTTATACCGTAATAAATATCTTGATTGCCATGCGAGGGTGACTATAAGTATAAAGTACACCGCATTGGCAGGTGCCTGTAAATTAAAATCAACAGTAATATGAATCAGCATGCCAATAATGGCCATCATGCAGCCAAATGCGGTGCCTTTCATCAGGCTATTTTGTCTATGTCGCATAGTATAAACTGTTTGCCAAAGGCTCCATAAAACTATAAAGCCTAGTAATAGGGTGGCAGGTAAACCAAATTCAATGGCAAACTGTAAATAATCATTATGAGCATGATCATAAAATATCGGTATGTCGTTTCCTTTTACCATAGGAAAAACAGTATAAAAGCTTCCTGCCCCAGTGCCTGTCAGTGGAAATTTTTTGATTAACTCTACACCGTATACATTCACTTCATCACGTGTTTCTTGGCTAAAACTTGTTTGTTGGATGCGGCTTTTTACTTTATCTAGGCCAAACCAGGCGCCAAGGATGAAAGTATCAATAATAAATAGGCTGATCAATAAAATGGTTAAGCCTTTACTACGGTGTTTAAAATAGAAAAATGCAAAAATGCCAGTAGAGCTCATTGCAATGAAAAAGGCAGCATTACCCATTCTTGATCGAGACATAACTAAGCCAATGACCATTAATGCTAGCGCAATTCTGATCACTGCTTTACCCTGAATGAGTGCACTGATCATATTGCGTAATTTTTCCCTTGTAGAGCTTGATGTATTACTAGACAAACTAGCAACTAAAAATCCTATACCTATAGAAATGCACAGTAATAAAAAGTTGGCAAAATGGTTTTTGTAAATAAAACCACCGGTAGCGATTGTACTGTTTTTCACTCCCACAACCCAAGACAAGCTTTCGCCAGACATTGCTTGTAAACTGCCATAAACTGCTTGAAACGTGCCGGATAATATGATCACCAATAACAGCTGTTTAAGCCTTTTTTCAGAGTTAACAAGTAAAATTGAAAGCAGCATTAAAGCTAAATAAGATAATCCTTTAAATAATGACACTTTGGTTTCACTTGGATCTAAAGATAAGGTGTGAGACGCATCAGAATCATAACTATAAATATCAGCTAAATTAGGGCTTAACGAATATAAAAGTGAATTTGGTAAAGGAATTATTTGGATCAAAAGCCAAATTTGAACAATTGAAAATGTAATTATTAAAGGTTTATAAGCGTTGAAACGTTGCCAGATATTTTCATTGTTTTTAGCCGCAAGCAATAAGTGAAACGCTAACAATGAAAAGGCGACTATTTCAATGATTGACCAAGCCCAAGGTCGGTTTGAACCTAACGGAATAGGCAGCCAAAAAATCAGAGTAAGAAAGCAATAAAACTGTGCTTTATTGATATTTTTCATAAATTGTATTTATTATTTTTGTTTTGTCGAAAATACTATTGAAAAACTGAGCTAGTTAAGCTGTCTAAAACATAACTCAACATTACCCTAGTAATAATACAAAATAATTATAAAGGGTTAGACATCAAAAAAGGTTCGCTAGGAACCTTTACAAAATATTAATTGGTATATGTTAACCGTTTAATTAGCAGAAGCTACTTCACCAACACCTGTTCCGCCGTTGCGGCCACCAATTACTGGAGGAGCTGTTGCTGCAGAAGCAGCTACAATTGTAGAACCACCACCGGCAGTAGGTTCAGATAACGTTGCTAGATCACCACCGCCAGCAATGGCAGCGATTAGTGCATCAGCCGGTGTTATAACACCGGTATCAGAAGCGGCTTGTAAAATAGCTTGGTGATCTGCTGCTTGAGCAACTGAAATTGCTGTTTCAATAACTTGATCGGCAATTGTTGAACAACTAGTGAAGCCAAGTAATTGTGTAACAGTGGTTGTTATGTTAGCTACTTGGTCGTTAAGCACTAGGCTAAAATCGGCACAGTTTGCATCCGTTACATTACCACCTGCCTGACTAGCTTCTTCCGCTAATGTTGTCATACTGGCAATACTAAGACTTAGGGCTACGCCCAATACTACTTTTCTCATAATTCTCTCCAGTGATAGTTCTAATCATTAGAACACATGAAGACAATTTTAAACGTATCTGTGTGAAAAATCAACAGCTCGTTTGTTGTTTTTATTTTTAAAGTTTGGGAAAGGAGATGATATGTTAATGTCTTAAAATCCCATTATAACGTCAATTAATACGAATTGGAGTAATGAATTGATCATTGCTATATTCATTGCTCCAATTGGTATAATTCATCTTTTAAATCACCAAACGCTTGGTTTATCTATATTGTAGCCTTGAAAATAATCAACAAAAAGTGATTCAAGTTGTTTTTGTTGGCTGTCTGTTTCAACTAATTCAGCAATGACTGCTATTTGTAAGCTATGGGCAATATTCACTAAAGACTGAACAAATAATTGGTTTTCCGTAGATTTTTCTATTTGTTGGCTATAACTGCCATCAATTTTTACATGATCGGGTTTTATTTGCATCAAATGAGTAAAAGAAGAGGTGCTTGCACCAAAATGTTCTAGGGTTATTTTACAGTTTAGGGCTTTGAGCTCTTGAGTTATCAGACAAACATTTTCAGCATGCTGAATAAGGCTTTGTTCACTTATTTCAAAGGTTAAAAGTTTACAGATGTCTTTGTATAAAGCTAATTCAGCTATTAACCAATGACAGAAACTGATATGACCCAAAGATGCTGGGCTTAAATTTATAGCAATATCGTAGTGTGTTTTTTTAACTTGTGTTAACGCTTTTTTGATCACTAATTTATCAAAACTTTCGGCTAAGTTAAGACGTTCAGCAACTAACATTAACTGAGCCATTGGAATTGGGGTATTGTGCTCTGTATGGTTAAAACGTGCATAAATTTCATGAGTCAATACTTTATTATCTTTATCGGTAATTGCTTGCGCAACCAAGGTCACCTTTTCATTTTCAAGTAGTTGATCTAATTGTTGCTTCCATACCGTATTACCTTGTGGCATAGCAAGTTCATCTGAAAACTGCCAATTATTTTTATCTGTCAGCGCTTTCACTAAGGCGTTATCTGCTTGTGCCAATGTTTTAGGCATTTCACTGTTTGTAGAATAACTGGTTATACCTATATGGGCAAAACTGTTAAATTGGTCTTGTTCATTAGCCTCTATATCAGACTGAACATATGCTTGTACGGATGTTTGGTTAAATAAATACATTAATTCAATGGTAGCTTGCTGACACTCATTTTTAGTGCTGTCTTGCATTATAATGGCGAAGTCTGAGCCCGCTAATCGGTAAGTTTTGTGCTTGGCAGTAAGCTCATTGTTAATACCGCCATTAATTTTAAATAGAGTTTTATTAATCAGTTCAACTGCCTGTTTTACGTATTCATCACCTGCAACGTAACCATTTGTTTTATTGATAGTATCCAAACTTGATAATCGAACAATCATTAAAAATCCGGCATTATTATGCTCTTTATTAGCGAGTAATGATTTAAATTGGTTATTAAAAGCCCGGCGATTTGCTAAGCCTGTTAATTCATCGACAAAAGCGAAACGTTGATATTTTTCAGTTTGCTGAGTTAATTCATTAAACATATTTTGCAAAATTCTCGACATTCTATTCATCGCATTGACAAATAAACTTAGCTCGATAGGTTTAGGTATATCGTCAATTTGAACGAAATTTCCCTGGCAAATATCATTTGCTTGTTCAGCCGCTTTTTTGATCGGCTCAGTGATGGTTCTTAATATAATGGTAACTAAAGTGCCTGCAAGCAAAAATAAACCCAATATCATCCAAGTACTTTTTATTGCACTTTGCCACAGTTGTCTATAACCAAAACCAGGGTGGCTGGTAATACTAAGTGTTTTTGGTTTCATCCAACCGTCGTGTACTTCAGTTGAGGCTTGAGGAGGTGTTAAGGAAAAAAGGTTAACAAACCAGTCAGGTACATCATCAAACACGATAGGATTATCTTTTTCTAAAATGACTTTACCCTTATTATCTTTAAGAATAACTTGTTGATAATAACCGCTGTCAAAAATAGTTTTTATCATGCCGTCGACCATAGGTAAATCATCGGGATTGCCAATAAAAGGTTTAATAGACAAACCTAAAGATGTCGCGGTATCTTGCGCATGCGAAGCAAGCTGGGTATCTATATAATTACGGGTGTTATTAACATTGATCCATAAAGTACCGACAAAAACTAATGTTAGTACCAGCAACAATCCTAAATATAGCTGTTTAGATAAACTCATGATTTGTGTTCTCTGTATATTGTTTTATTCATATTTTAAAATGTTAATTTAAGTAATTAATCTTTATTGACCGCGCTCAATTCTATTCATTAAACTTTCCCATGAGCTATGGCCACCTTTATTTCTAATTTTTCTGCCTTGCCCTTGAGCTTTTGCCGCCCATAAACCATCACCGTTAAAGCTATAAATGGGTTGTAAATCTTTTCTATAGCTGGCGGGAAGGATTTTTGTATTAATATTATCGAGTATTAATGGCATTGAGTCTGGCTCTTCAAAATAAGCCAATACCATATGAGATTGCTTTAAACGTAAAGCACGTACATACATTAATCTTAATTTTTCAGAAGGCACACCTAATGCACGAAGGGTGAAATATTTGGCAATAGTAAAATCTTCACAATCGCCGGCATTTTTTCCTAAAAATTCAACAGGTGTTGCCCAATAATCTTCTTGACGCCAAACTCTGATGTCGTCAACAAAACGCACTTTATTGAAGAATCGGTT
>Ga0105355_10001585_pt1 | contig 20913 bp, 16 predicted proteins | sample GOMGulsemesocosm_2_FD_83508 | JGI IMG/M metagenome (GOLD analysis project Ga0105355, IMG submission 83508) | Methane-oxidizing microbial communities from mesocosms in the Gulf of Mexico - GOM9C Gulf of Mexico | ecosystem: Environmental > Aquatic > Marine > Cold seeps | place: Gulf of Mexico... | reverse complement strand
TGGTTGCTGCACTACGCTCTGAATTTGGTCCACTACCAGATCAATCAATGCATGAAAAAACATCTGTTGCAGCATTAATTGAAGAACTATACACATTCCTTCGTCAAGCTGACGCACGTGAACTAGGCGGTTTATTCCGTGAACTAGACGCTGCAAGAGATGCTGGCGATTCAGCTAAAATCGCAGATACACAAGACCAAATTGACAATCACGTGACTCACGTTGTGCCAATCATTGCAGATATCGATGCTGGTTTTGGTAACGCAGAAGCAACTTACCTACTTGCTAAGAAAATGATTGAAGCCGGTGCATGTTGTATTCAAATTGAAAACCAAGTATCTGATGAAAAACAATGTGGTCACCAAGATGGTAAAGTAACTGTACCACATGAAGATTTCCTTGCGAAAATCAATGCTGTTCGTTACGCATTCCTAGAGCTTGGTATCGATAATGGTGTGATTGTTGCGCGTACTGACTCACTCGGCGCAGGTCTAACAAAACAAATTGCGGTAACGAATGAACCTGGTGACCTTGGTGATCAATATAACTCATTCATTGATTGTGATGAGATCACAGAAGCAGAGCTAGGCAACGGCGATGTTATCCTGAAGAAAGACGGTAAATTATTACGTCCTAAACGTCTACCAAGTAACTTATTCCAATTCAAACAAGGTACGGGTGAAGCTCGTTGTATTCTTGATTGCATTACATCTTTACAAGGCGGCGCTGACTTATTATGGATTGAAACTGAGAAACCACACGTTGGTCAAATCGGTGCAATGGTTAATGAGATCCGTAAAGTAGTACCGAATGCGAAACTTGTTTACAACAACTCACCATCATTCAACTGGACACTTAACTTCCGTCAGCAAATATTTGATATCATGCTTGAAGCCGGTAAAGATGTTGCAGCGTATGACCGTGCAGACCTAATGAACGAGAAATACGATAGCACAGAATTAGCAATCCAAGCTGATGAGAAAATCCGTACATTCCAAGCTGATTCAGCACGTGAAGCGGGTATTTTCCATCACCTAATCACGCTACCTACCTACCACACAGCTGCGTTATCAACTGATAACCTAGCGAAAGAGTACTTCGGTGATGAAGGTATGCTGGGTTACGTTAAAGGTGTTCAACGTAAAGAGATCCGTCAATCAATTGCGTGTGTTAAGCACCAAAACATGGCTGGTTCTGATATGGGCGATGACCATAAAGAATACTTCGCTGGTGATGCTGCACTGAAAGCAGGCGGTAAAGACAATACAATGAACCAGTTCTAATTTAGAGTTTAATTAGTAATCTTCTTATCAGTTAAATAAGAATATTAGTTAATATGAAAAACCAGCTTCGGCTGGTTTTTTGTGTTTAGGGATAAATATAAGCATGAAGAGATGCAGACTGTCAGTTGAGATGATTAAAGACGGCTTGGCCGCCGTGAGCTCATCCATGGGGGCTTGAGAACCGCATCCTGCCAACAACAGCCTTTCTTAATTACCTCGTCTTTATTGTATTTCGAGTAAGTAAATAATCGATGTTAAAAGTTGATTACAGCTGTTTAGTTTAGTCCCCTCTCTTTCTAGTTTATATAAAAAGTAGGGGAGGGTTAGGGAGATCTATGTTTTATATGCGCTCATTCTTCATCTTTATTTTTCGATTTTTTATCAGGCATTAAATTCGCGAGTAATTCAGTTGGCATCGGAAATAAGATGGTCGAGTTTTTCTCACTGGCGATCTCGGTTAAAGTTTGCAGATAGCGCAGTAAGATCGCATTAGGTTCTTGAGCTAGTTTCGCTGCGGCTTCGACCAGTTTCTCGGAAGCTTCCATTTCCCCTGATGCATGAATGACTTTCGCCCGCCGAGTCCTCTCTGCTTCCGCTTGCCGTGCAATTGCCCTGATCATGGTTTCGTTTAAATCAATATGTTTTATCTCCACATTAGAGACCTTGATGCCCCAGCCATCGGTACGTGAGTCTAGGATGGCTTGAATATCGACATTGAGCATCTCTCTGTTGGCTAACATTTCATCCAACTCATGTTGCCCCAATACTGAACGTAATGTGGTTTGAGCGAGTTGTGAGGTGGCTTGCAGGAAGTTTTCGACATTGATAATGGCTTTTTGTGAATCAATGACGCGAAAATAAATTACTGCGTTTACGCGCACTGAGACATTATCTCTACTGATGACATCCTGACTCGGCACGTCCATCACCACGGTACGTAAATCGACACGTACCATTTGCTGAACGATTGGGATGACGATGATTAAACCTGGTCCTTTGACCTTTTCAAAACGACCGAGAAAAAAGATAACCCCACGTTCGTACTCACGTAAGATCCGAAACATGCTGATGATTAACAGGAGTACTAAAAATATAATTGCTCCGGTAAATAACATGCCGCTACTGAGGATTGCTTGCATCGTTAACCTCCAACTCTGTGATTGGCAGTAGGATCAGGGTTAAACCATCAATGCCATTGATTTGTACCACTTGTCCTGCGATTAATTGCTGCGGACAATAAGCCGACCAACGCTCACCATTTATATTAATATGACCTTGGCCAATGAACCCTGTATCTATGGTGGCTTCAGCGCCAATTAATGCTTCTTTACCACTGACCACTTTGTTTTTTCGTATATCCCACAAATAACCAAATATAAAAATAAAGAACAGTAATGAGACGACGGCAACTGCGGCGATAAGCTGTATGGATACTTGAAATTGCGGTAGATCGGTATCAAATAAAAATATTGAACCTAGGGTAAACGCAATGAGACCACCGAGCCCAAAAATACCAACACTCGGTGACATTGACTCTGCGATGAGTAGGGCAATACCCAGAAATAGCAGTGCCAGTCCGGCATAATCGAGTGGTAACAGTTGGAAGGCATATAGTGCAATAAACAAGGAGATCGATCCTGTTACACCAGCGATACCAATACCTGGACTGTAGAATTCGAGCAAGATGCCATATACGCCAATTAACATCAGGATATAAGCGATATTTGGGTCGGTGATAGTGCCGATAAAGTTACTGCGCCAATTGGGTTGCCGTGGCTCCAGTGGACTGTTGGTTAATGTTAGTAATCTTTGCTGTTGTTTGATGGTAACGAGTTGACCATCAAGTTTTTGTAATAAATGTTGGGGCGATTGTGCGAGTAGATCGATGACGTTTTTATCTAATGCTTCAATGGCTGTAAGTGTTGCAGCCTCTGTCACGGCTAATTCTGCCCATTCGACATTACGCTTACGCAGTTGTGCTAAAGAACGGATATAGGCAACGGCATCATTGAGTACTTTCTTTTCCATGGCTGTTTTTTCAGCCACTGCTGGTGAGTCTGATGACCTGGGGGAGGAGGGCGGCTCGTTAGCATCAGGATCTGCTCCATCTGGCTGGGTAGTTGGCTTGTTATCCGAGTTTGGTGTCGGCTGGTAAGGGTTCGCTGGTTTCTTGTCACCAGAGGGTAATGGATTACCAATACTGACTGGGGTTGCAGCCCCTAATGTGGTGGTGGTCGCCATCGCGGCGATATGACAGGCGTAGAGAATATAGGTACCCGCACTGGCGGCTCTTGCGCCGGGAGGATGAACCAAGCAGGCAATTGGGATATTTGAGTTTAAGATAGCTTGGTTTATATCGCGCAAGCTAGAGACTAATCCACCTGGAGTATCGATGGTGATAATGATCAGGGGGGCAAGAGTAGCATTTGTGTCCTGACGCTCTTGATGCTCTTGATTATTGGCATTGCTTTGCTGATTTGCCCGGTTAATTTCGCTGGTAAGATAATGGCTAACAGCAGGGCCGATAGCCCCTTTGATGGTTAATACAGGCACGGCAATACCGACGTTGTTGGTATCGGCAGGCTCAACTACGTTAGCATTTAACATACTGCTGTAAATCAATAGCATGCTTATCAGCAAGTAATACATAGGTAACATCTCACAATCATGTTACCTATATTCTAGTTCATTAATACCATGCTCGCGTCTTTGTGCATGGTAATTTTTCACGGTCCTTGTTCATGGTAATGGTTCATGGAAATCAAAGTGGACAGCTTATTGCCATGCTTGTTTCTACGAGAGCTTGAATTGGCTGAGCAGAGTTTCTAATTCTTCACCTGCGGCCGATAAGTCAGTGGAAACTTGTGTTGTTTCATTACTTGATTCTAATAATTGGCTAACCACGTCTCGAATGTTGATCATGTTACGGTTTATCTCATCGGTTACTGAACTTTGCTCTGTAGCAGCGGTGGCAATATGCGTTGTCATATTATTAATCGTATCAACAGCATCGGTGACGGCTGACAAACTACCGCTGATTTGCGTTGATGATTGCATTACGTGGACACTGGTTTCTTGGCTGGTTTTCATCGCGCTAACCGCTTGCGCGACAAATTGATGTAGGCCATCAAGCATCACTTTAATTTCTAATGTGCTGTCTTGTGTCCGACTTGCTAAGCTACGCACCTCATCAGCAACGACGGCAAAACCACGGCCTTGTTCTCCGGCTCTAGCTGCTTCAATCGCGGCATTCAGTGCTAATAGGTTAGTTTGCTCGGCGATAGCACCAATGACTTGTAGTACATGGTCAATTTTTTGTGATTGCTCATGTAACGAGTTCATGTGGCCGCTGGCTTGCTCTACTTCATCTACCAGTGTTGTAATTGCGGTGTTTGAGGTACTGACATTATCTTGTGCTAATAAAGAGTCTTGGGTAGCTAATTGAGTTGCGTCAGCGACCTGGGTAGCATTTTCAGCGACATCATTAGCCGTAGAATTCATTTGTGTCACAGCGGTAACTACTTGGTCCGTTTCATTGTTATGGATAGTGAGTTGTTCGGTGGTCTTTTGGGTTTGCTGGCTTAAACTACTCACAGAGTTATTGACTTGATGGGTTACGTCAGCTACAGCACTGATAGTTCTCTGTAATTTAGACGTGAAACGATTAAATGCATCACCCAACTGAGCTATTTCATCACTGCCTTGTATATCTAGGCGGCGGGTTAAATCGCCCTCGCCATCGGCAATATCATTGAGCGTATTAAGCATGTCGTTAATCGGGTTGGCAACACGTTTAGCTATCCATAACATCAGTAAACTGGTGAGAATAACCAGCACAATCGCACTGATAACCGCGGATTGTATTTGGGTATAAAGTTGTTGCCATGTCGATGCACTGAAAATCGCTAACTCTTTTTCAATATCATCAATGTAAACACCCGTGCCGATAAACCAATCAGTCCCGGCAATTGGCGCTGAATAACTTAACTTTGGCTGCAATGAATCAGTGCCAGGTTTAGGATAAACATACTCAACAAAACCGCCCCCAGATTGACTTGCCTTGATGAGTTCTTGGATAAGAAACACCCCGTTTTTATCTTGTAACGAAAAACGATCCTGGCCTTGGTTTGCTGCGTTGGCTGCGTCGGCAATATTGATTCCTTTACTGTCATAAATAAAGAAATAGCCGAGGTTGCTGTCGCCATAGCGGGCTTGTTTAAGTAGGTCTCGCACATCTGTTAGGGTTCGCTGCTGGGTTTGATTATTCGCTGAAGCGCTGGTGATTTCGCGTTGTATTATTTTTTGCGTTATTTTTACTGCATCACTGATTTGTTTCTGGCGCTCGCTAAGTAACAGTGATTCATGGTTATCGATCATATTGGTTACTGACTTAGCCTGTAAATTAGCGATAATTGCTAATGCAACTGACAAAGCAATAATCATGGGAACTATAGCAATCAGTAGTAATTTATTCTGCATTCTTAAATTATTCATGACCTAACCTTGTGATTCATTAAAATAACAACATGTCTTATTAGGTCATTTTTTTACCTACATTTACATATTCTTATACTTAAACTGTTAACTCTGTGTTTACTTTTTGTTTGTTTTATATTTTTTTTATGTTTTTTAAAATAATTTTTAATCGCAGCGGATAATCATGTGTATAACACGGTGTAGTTTTTATGAATGTCACTGCTGGCGGGGCTTCTGGCTATTGGCTTATAAAATATCTAATGAATTTAGAGTCTTGCCACTAGGCTTATTTCATTCAAAATATAATACCTGTTAATGTTAATTTATCGATACTTGGTTGCATGTTAAACAGTTGTGGGTATTATGTTTATCTGTTTGTTGAATATATAGCCTGATAATGTGCGTTGTCAGAATTATGAATTTTAAGGAAGGGATGTAGATGGAAGCTTTAACAAATTTTATTTCTGCGGTTAATAGTATTGTATGGGGTGTACCTATGCTCGTCATGATCTTAGGGGTGGGGTTATTCCTGTCTTTAGGGTTGAAGTTGATGCCAATTTTAAAAATAGGCACGGGCTTTAAATTACTTTGGGCGGGACGAAAAAGTAGTGCTGGTGACAAAGGTGAAATATCGCCATTTAATGCGTTAATGACATCGCTTTCTGCCACTATTGGTACCGGTAATATTGCCGGTGTGGCAACGGCTATCTTTTTAGGTGGTCCGGGTGCGTTATTTTGGATGTGGTGTACGGCGTTAGTGGGCATGGCAACCAAATATGCAGAAGCAGTATGTGCGGTTAAATATCGTGAAACGGATGCCAATGGTAACCACGTTGGTGGTCCAATGTATTACATCAAAAATGGTTTAAGCAGTAAATGGGCTTGGCTCGGCACTGCGTTTGCTATTTTTGGTTCAATTGCTGGTTTTGGTATTGGTAACACAGTACAGTCAAATTCAGTTGCTGACGCGTTATCAAGTAGCTTTGGTATTGAACCACTTGTATCTGGTTTAATCATGATGGTATTGGTTGGCTTAGTATTAATGGGTGGCGTTAAACGTATTGCTGATGTGGCGGGTAAGTTAGTACCAATCATGGCCATATTTTATATCGGTGCTGGTTTGGTCGTGCTAATCATGAATGCCAGTGAAATTCCTGCTGCATGGGCATTAATTATTGAAAGCGCATTTACTCCGGTTGCTGCACAAGGTGGTTTCGCTGGTGCTGCTGTTTGGGCTGCTATCCGTTTCGGTGTAGCTCGTGGTGTGTTCTCAAATGAAGCTGGTCTAGGTAGTGCGCCGATTGCTCATGCTGCAGCACAAACGAATGATCCGGTTAAGCAAGGTCTTATCGCGATGTTAGGTACTTTTATTGATACCCTTATCGTTTGTAGTATTACTGGTTTTGCTATTGTGGTATCAGGTGCATGGACATCGGGTGAAACTGGCGCGGCATTAACATCTGCAGCGTTCGCCAGTGCACTGCCAGGTGTAGGTAACTACATTGTGGCGATTGCATTGTCGGTATTTGCCTTTACTACCATTCTTGGTTGGAGCTTCTACAGCGAAAAATGTGTGCAGTATTTATTTGGTGTGAAAGCGATTGTCCCATTCCGTATCTTGTGGATCATTGCTGTGCCAATTGGTGCGACAAGTTCATTAAGTTTTGTATGGTTACTGGCGGATACGCTAAATGCGATGATGGCACTGCCTAACTTAATTGCACTTGTGCTACTTAGCCCTGTGGTATTTAAGCTAACCAAAGAGTATTTTGCTAAGCAAGGTAATGCGGCTAAAGAATAACAATAATAGTTAGCTGCTATTGATTAATGAATTTATCAGCCCCCGTCTGTTTCGTGCTAAACAGTCGGGGGTTTTGTTTTTCAGCAATAAAATTTAATATTGGATATTGATTGCCTGTCTCTCTATCTTTCGCTACTGTGCTTTTATAGATCAAAGATTTTATAGATTAAATTGATATAAAAATACGCATGAGCAGGGAAAGACATTAATATGAGTTCAGATAAATTAGCCACACAACTTGTCTCGGCAGGACGCGATAAAAAATTCTCACACGGTGCAGTGAACCCAGTTGTTCAGCGCGCATCATCAATTGTATTTGACTCAGTTAAAGCTAAAAAAGCAGCGACAGCAAAACGCGCTGACGGTGAGCTGTTTTACGGTCGCCGTGGTACCCAAACTCATTTTTCTCTACAAGAGGCTATGACCGAACTTGAAGGTGGCGAAGGTTGTGCGCTTTATCCTTGTGGCGCAGCAGCGGTAACTAACTCTATTCTGTCATTCGTGAGCGCAGGTGAGCATATTCTGATGACCAGTGCTGCTTATGAACCGACACAAGATTTTTGTAATGTCATGTTAGCTAAAATGAACGTGGCGACAACCTATTATGATCCTATGCTAGGTGAGGGTATTGCAGAATTAATGCAGGCGAATACTAGCGTGGTATTTTTAGAGTCACCAAGCTCGGTTACCATGGAAGTACAAGATATACCGGCGATTGTAAAAGCGGTACGTGCGGTAAACCCTGAAGTTATTATCATGATGGATAATACCTGGGCGGCAGGCATATTATTCAAAGCTCTTGAACATGACATTGATATCTCAATTCAAGCGGGTACTAAATACATTATTGGCCATTCTGATTACATGTTAGGTACAGCAGTGGCTAATGAGCGTTGCTGGGCACAATTACGTGAACAGTCATACTTAATGGGGCAAATGGTTGACGCCGATACTGCGTACATGGCAAGCCGTGGTTTACGCACTATGGGTATTCGTTTGAAGCAGCATGAAGCAGCAAGTATTAAAGTGGCGAATTGGTTAAGCACACGACCAGAAGTCGAGCGTGTTAATCATCCCGCACTGCCTAGCTGTAAAGGCCATGAATTCTATAAACGTGATTTTAACGGTTGTAATGGTTTGTTCTCGTTTATCTTAAAAGACAAATTAAGCCATGAACAATTGGCTAACTATTTAGATAACTTCGCTCATTTCAGCATGGCGTATTCATGGGGCGGTTATGAGTCATTAATCTTGGCCAACCAAGCCTCTGAACTTAATCGTATTCGCCCTGCTGGTGATGTAGATTTCACCGGTACTCTGGTACGTTTACATATCGGTTTGGAAGATGTTGAAGACCTGATTACTGATTTAGACGCAGGTTTTGCTCGTTTAAAATAACGAATACTGATAAATCATCTGCTGTAGGCGCCATTATCACTCGTGGTTAATGGCGCTATATTTAATGGCACTATATTCAAGTTAGTGCCGATGTTTATTATTCTTATTACTTAGCGAGACGCTGCAATACCTTGGTCAGCTTTGCTAACCCATTCTGGTCTGGTATCCCAAATCGTAGCGCATTCTGCTCATCACACAAACGTACATAAACCCCTTCCTGGCACAGTAATGCATATACCTTTGGTGCGTTGGCTATCAATACTGTTTTAAATAACACTGACCCAGTTACAGGACAAGCAAAAGTCGTCATCAATAATTGCTCTAGTGCGGTCGATAAAGACGTGAGAGTTAATAATTGCTGTTGTTGCCATCGCCTATCTATTAACGCGATTTCGGTAATATATTGCGCCGGTCCATTGACTTCCCACGGACTGGATAATGTTGCCAATGCTTGCAACCACTGCGGATGGGCACTTAAAAACCCCAGGCGGATCCCCGCTAAACCAAAAAATTTACCCACAGAGCGTAATACTAATAAGTGCGGATTATTTGTGTGCGCGATAATCGACTGGCTTGGCTTGACGACATCCATAAAAGCTTCATCAAGGATCAACCAGCCTTTTAGCGCTTGAATATCATCTAGCAATGCCAGTAACGTATTACGGGAGAACAGTTCGCCGGTTGGGTTATTGGGGTTGATCACAACGACAATGCAATGTGCTGTTAATTGTGTGCTGGTCGGTAGTTGAGTGTATTGCTGAATAGCAAAACCTTGTTCACGCCAGGCTCTTTCATGTTCTTTATAACCGACTTGCGGTAGCCACACTGTGCTTGTATCTGTGCTATTTTCGGCTATTAGTTGTTGTGCAATTAGTGGTTCAGATATGAATTGCTCAGCTACGTGTTGTTTAAATATGCTGGGCAGTTGTTTGATCACGGCCTGGCTGCCACTGGTGGCAACAATATTGTCAGTACCGTAATAGTGCTTTGCTGCCACGATGAGTGATGGAGTCGGCTGTGGAAGTTGTTGCCAAATGTGCGTTGGAATGGACGGTATAGGATAGCTAGATGGACTGATGCCTGTGGAGAGGTCTAACCATTCAGCAATGGGTCTCGCATATTGCTGTGCAACTTGTTGTAGTTGTCCGCCGTGCACTAATGTCATCTAAAATTCCTTGTTTGTTCTTTTTGACTCGTATTTATTGAGCCAGTGTTTATTGAGTAAGTGCTTATTCAATATTTGAATTGAAGTTTAAATAAAATTGGTTATACAGCGACAATCAGGCTAATGAAGAAACAGCTGCCGATAAAAATGATTGCGGCATTGCGCACTAAATTTAAGCTGGGAACAATATCTGCGGTATTAACCTGCGGACCTTGACCGAGGGTGACTGATTCAACCACTTTGCCATGATAAATACCTTGCCCACCCAATGACACATTTAATACGGTTGCACCAGTTGCCATCGCCCAGCCTCCATTTAAACTTTTATATTGTCGGCCTTGGTGCCAGCCGTTACGCAGCGCGTTGAACATGCTGGTATGGCGACACCATAATGCCTGAGTCGCATACAGTAAACTAGATACTTTCGCGGTTGGCCAACCGAGTAAATCATCCATTCTAGCAGCGCACCAACCAAAATATAAAAACTGTGGGTTCTTGTAACCCCACATGGCATCAAGCGTGTTCACTAGTCGATGTAAGATAACTAAGGGCGCACCACCAATTGCAAACCAGACTAAAGAGGCAATGACTGCATCATGGCCATTTTCTAATACCGATTCTGTGGTTGCGCGAGCAATCTCTTGTTCGCTCAGGTTACTGGTATCTCGGCTCACTATGTATGAGCAAAAATGCCGAGCTTGCTGAATATCATCACTAATTAAAGGCTTTGCAATCTGTTTGGCATGTTTCACCAAACTGTTATAACCAATCGCAGAATAAACAATAACAGCGTCGAGGCACCAAAATAGCAGTGTATCTTGATGTAACCAAAAATATGCCAAGGGCAGGGGAATAGTAAGCACTGACCAGCCCAAAATACCAAAGAGTCTAGTTCGCCAAGGTTTGTCATTACCTTTGTTATTACTCTTGCTATTACTCTTTTTATTTAATAGGCGCTCTAGTTTTTGGGTTAAATTACCAAAGCCTACTAAGGGGTGATAACGTAGTGGTTCTCCCAACAATATATCAAGCATAAATGCCGCGATAAGGATCAAGCTGACGGTCATATAATCATTCATGCTTGCAGCGTATCGCTAATAGAAAAAGACTGTTCGAGATGATCAAAAGTTGTGGTGGATACACAGCAATTCGCATATAAGGGTAATTCATCATTAGCAGAGGCTTGATTAACCTGCTCTAAGAAACAACGTAAAATATCACCGTGGGCCATGATTAAAATGGTTTGTTGTGGATAGGTTTTGGCAATATCAATCAAGGCATTTTTGAAACGCAGTGCACAAGCTTCGCCTGTTTCACCATTTGGCGGCGCATCTGCGGTCACTTGCAAAAATATATTATGGTAATCGGCATGTGTGCTGACGTCTGTAATGAGTGAACCTTGCCAATCACCAAAGTGTCGTTCAATGAGTGCTGGGTGTTGTTGTTGTGGCAGACCAAGCGTTTGATTTATTATATCAGCGGTCAACTCTGCGCGTGGCAGTGGCGAACTGATAATACGATCGATTGTTGGTTTTTCTAATAACTGGGCGAGTTTCTGAGCTTGCAATAGACCTGCTTCGGTCAGCGGACTATCTAACTGACCTTGTAGTTTTTGTAGCTTATTCCATTGGGTTTCACCATGACGGGCGAGAAAAAATAACGTTTTCATGATTAATTAGGTTACATATTGCGAGATATAATAAGTCATGATTTTATCATGATAGTGAAACGCTGAACAATCATTAGGTTCTGGTTTGGAGTTTTGAATTGGATGGCATTTGAATTGCAGTTGTTAAATTTGAATTTTACTTGCCACTTGGTGTTTAATGCTTTTAAAGTTGATTATCTTGTTGATAGTGGATGAGTTTATATCGTTAGCTAGCATGGCGGCTGGCTTGCTTGTTAGCTACTATAATAGTATTATTTTGCCGCTATAAAGGATGATATAAGTGTAGTATTTACGACCATGTAAATCATGGCGGTAAAGTACTTTTGAGCCCTTTTTAAACGGTATCCACATTCGATCTTTATTCATCATCAGCACAATGACGTGCCTAGGGTTTTTTATGCCAACATCAGTGACGACAAATCAAGCAATAAATTCTACTCAAACAACGCCTTTAACACGCTCTGCATTAGTGCAACATGCTGCTGTATTTGCATTTGGCGCGTTAATCATTTTTGCTGTTGGCTTTGCTCCGATGGAAGTCGTGCATAACGCAGCGCACGATACACGCCATGCTATTTCATTTCCTTGTCATTAATTTATTCGTTTAGTTTAACTATTGAAGATTGTTATTCATTATTCATGAAATTAGTAGGAAGTTGTTGATGTTTTTTCGTCGTATTATATTGAGTGCCGTTATTGTTGGTATACTGACGGGGCTATTATTAAGTGCCATCCAAGTTGTAGGTGTCACTCCAATTTTGTTAGATGCTGAAGTATTTGAAGTGGCTGATGAGCCAGCTCAAGTAATGCAAAGTATGCAAGGGCATACGGATGCTGGTTCGCATCACAGTGATGAAGCGTGGGGACCCGAAGATGGTGTTGAACGCGTAGGTTATACCGTATTAGCGAATATATTAGCGGCCATTGGTTTTGCTTGTATGTTGTTAGTGATGATGAGTCAGTTTGAATCGCGAGGTTTGGTGAAACTGACTAAGCTGCAGGGCGTACTTTGGGGATTAGCGGGCTACTTTATATTTTTCGTAGTGCCAGGTTTAGGTTTACCACCTGAGGTACCGGGTTCTTCTGCTGATTTACTTGAGCATCGCCAGTCTTGGTGGTTGCTAGCTGTTTGCGGTGCTGCAATTAGTTTAGTGACGTTTGTGTTCGCCCCGGTTAAATTCAAATTACTCGGTTTACTTAGTCTTGCATTACCCTTCGTTGTGGGGGCTCCGCACTTTGATGGACCATTGTTTTCGAATCCTGATGCCAATGCTGTTATAGCGCTGACTGAATTGCATCAGCAGTTTATGGTAGCTACCAGTGCCAGTAATTTTATTTTCTGGATAGCCTTAGGGATATCTTGTGCGTGGATGCTAAAAAGTTCGTTGCACGCTAAATTATAAATAATAAAAAAGGTTAAGTATTTTTGATGTCCCGAGTTAACTTTCCATTTACGGCCGTATCGGGTCAGTCACTGTTTAAAACAGCACTGATCTTGGCGGCAATTAATCCTGGTATTGGCGGGGTATTGGTGAATGGCCCGCGCGGCTCTGCTAAATCGACTTTAGCCAGAGGTTTTGCGGAAATATTACCGAGCGAAATACACCATTTCGTTACCTTACCTTTATCTGCGACAGAAGAGATGTTGGTGGGTACGCTGGACCTACAATTGGTATTGAGCGAGCAAAAAGTTAACTTTAAACCGGGTATTCTCGCCAAAGCTCACCAGGGTATTGTGTATGTGGATGAAGTTAATTTATTGGCCGATCCCTTGGTCGATTTATTGTTAGATGTATCAGCGAGTGGTATCAACTATATTGAACGTGATGGGATCAGCCATCAGCATGAATCCCGCTTTATCTTATTGGGTACAATGAACCCTGAAGAAGGCGAGTTACGCGCTCAATTGCTGGATCGATTTGGTTTATCTGTCGAGTTATCTGCCCAATACAGTATTAACGAACGGGTGGAAATTGTCTGTTTACGTGAAGATTTCGATCAAGACCCTAACGCGTTTATAGCGAAATACGCCGGCCAGCAGCAGCAATTGCAACAAGATATCAGCAATGCGCGTGCTTTAATTGGACAAGTGAGCTGTCCGATGGCATTGCGTCAGTTTATCGCTCGGCGTTGTCATGAAGCGAATGTTGACGGTTTACGTGCTGATATCGTTTGGTTTAAAACGGCGCTGGCGCATGCGGCTTGGCAGGGTCATAGCGAGGTGACGAAAGCTGATGTCCTTGCCGTTGAAGATTTAGTGTTAAACCATCGTCGTAATGCTGGTTCATCACAATCACCACCGCCACCCGATAATAATCAAAACAAGCAGCACCCATCAACACCGCCACCATTTTCTCGTCCTGATTCATCATTCTCGCGGCCATCGTCTTTACCTGCGCAGACTGAAACGAACTCGCAGCAGCAAAGTGAAAATAGCGAGTGGGGAAGTATGCCAGCGGTTGCTCAGCCGATGGCAAGTACTCTGGCTATCGATCTTCCGGTTAAAGAACTCGGCGCAAAAAAAAAACTAATCGATAAACTTACTTTAACATCAAAAAGTAATGAAGGTGCTGTGTTGGGTGGGCAAAAAATAAGTCAGAAAGCAACCCATTCACCTGATTGGTTTGCGACTTTAGTTTCGTCATTAGGACGTTGGCCGCCAGCGGGTTTACGTTTCAAAAAAGCCAAAACGGGCCAGCCAATACTGCATATGATCTTGTTGGACACATCGGGGTCAACATTAAAAAAACTGCAATTATCTCGCGCCAAAGCGGCCATCATGCATATTGCTGAACAGGCTTATAAGCAGCGTGAATTATTGTGTATTTTTGGTTTTGGTAACGATGTCATTGAAGCGGTTATGCCCAAACAAAAAGCACCGAAATATATTCAGCATCTGCTTAATGGTATTACCGCGGGTGGTGGCACGCCAATCCGAGAAATGTTAACGCAAGTACGTGCCTATCAAGGCAGCAGCCAGAAACAACAAGGTGCGTTAGCGTTTCGCAATTATTTACTGACTGATGGGCGCATTAGCCAAGATGTTGATGATCTTAAATTAGTGGGGAATACCGTATTGATAGATACCGAAGATAGTGCCATTAAGCGTGGTCGTGGTGCTGAAATTGCCCAGCAGCTCGGTTGCGAATATTTAGTGTTGCCAGCTTAAATTTAGTCTTAATTTGACGTAAATAAATACGTATATTTCCTAACATAACCATTTGTTGTAAGAGTTGTAATCAATGACCAGAGTTCTTTGTCCTGCATTAATATTAGCCGCGCCTTCGTCTAGCCAAGGTAAAACGACGATCACGGCTGCACTAGCCTCCATGTTGTCAAAACAAGGCAAGGTCGTTCGGGTATTTAAAGTCGGCCCTGATTATCTCGATCCACAAATATTACGTCAGGCATCAGGACAGCCTGTCGAACCGTTAGATTTGTGGATGGGCGGCCCTGAGTATTGTCAGCAGAAAATGTATGAAGCAGCGCTGGTGGCTGATATTATTTTAATTGAAGGTGCGATGGGCATTTTTGATGGTGATCCATCGAGTGCCGATCTTGCCGCACATTTTGGTATTCCGATTGCCATTGTGATGGATGTAAAGGGCATGGCACAAACGGCTGCTGCGATCGCTGTCGGCTTAGCTAATTTCCGTGATGATTTTAATGTTGCCGGACTGATTGCCAATAATTGTGGCAGCGAACGCCATGCGCAATTGATCCGTGATGCCCTGCCTGCGAGCTTACCTTTACTCGGTACATTAAAACGCTCTGATGCGATCACCTTGCCTGAACGACACCTTGGTTTGGTGCAAGCAGAAGAGATCCAGGCGGAATTAAAACAAAAGTTAGCTGCGGGAATCGACTGGATTGAAGCATCAGAGTTAAAGCATATTCTTGATGTGATAAAGCCAGTTGAATTTCACCCGGTCGCTCAGGAAAAGTTATTACAAATCGAGCCTGTATTGGCTGGGAAAACCATTGCGATCGCTAAAGATACCGCGTTCAGTTTTATCTATGATGCCAATTTACGCTTGTTAACAGAACTCGGCGCAAGTTATGTATTTTTCTCGCCTATGTTTGATGAGGTGATGCCAGAAGCTGATGCTCTGTGGTTACCGGGTGGTTATCCAGAACTACATGTAGATAAATTGACAAGTAACTTATCTATGTTGCAATCAATTCGAGATTTTGCCCAAACTGATAAAGCTATTTTGGCTGAATGTGGGGGGTTTTTATATTGCCTTGAGTCGTTAGGTGACTTACAAAATAACTCATTTATTATGTTGGGATTACTGCAAGGTAAAGGCCAGATGCGTGAGCGCGGTGGTTGCCAAGGGATGCAAACTGCACCGTTACCGGAAGGTGATATCCGAGGTCATTCGCATCACCGTTCGTTGAGCTTTGATACGCCCAAGCCAGTTGCTACCGGTCGTCGTCCTAAACATCCGGCGCCGGGTGACTCTCTTTATCGCGTAGGAAATATAACTGCTAGCTACTTACATTTATTTTTCCCATCAAATCCACAGGCTATCGCAGCACTTTTTAAGGAACTTTAGACTTATGTTAATTGAGCAGTTACCCATTATTTTATTGGGCTTTACGCTCGGTATGATGCATGCGTTGGATGCGGATCATGTGATGGCGGTTTCTAGTCTGAGTAATCAAAAACCAAGCTTACGCCGTACTGTATTGTTCAGTGCTAACTGGGCGATTGGTCATGGTGGTGTTCTGGTTATCAGTGGCTTGTTGTTATTTGGTCTTGGCATTGCTTTGCCTGAAGCGCTTATTCATGTTGCAGAGATGAGTGTTGGCATATTACTTATCGCATTAGGTTTATATTCATTTTGGCAATTTAGACAACAAAAAATAACCATGACTAAACACCGTCATGGCGATGTTGAACACAGTCATTGGCACCATGATGAGCATGGCAAACAAGCAGATCAAGCGGCCACCAAAGATGGTCATTTACCTGTCATGGTCGGCGTGTTACATGGTTTAGCGGGGAGTGCTCCAGCATTGGCGTTGATCCCTGCCGTCGGGCAAACTGAATTATCTGTGGTTATTGGTTACCTGTTGATGTTTTCGATTGGGGTGATGTTATCTATGATGGCATTTGGCTTAGGTCTTGGCTCACTGCAAGGTTTATTAAAGCAGCGTTACGACATGTTATTTTATTGGAGTCGTAGGGTGATCGCGTTGGCTTCAACCTTGTTAGGTTGTTTCTGGCTGTACCAGGCGGTTTAATTTTATGTGGCCAGAGAGTGATGAAACCAGTAAAAAACTAAGAACCGGTTTAACAACAGGCTGTTGTGCAACAGCCTGTTGTGTGGCTGCTGCGCATCATTTATTTAGTCAAACCACATCTGATACGGTTAATGTGACGTTACCCAAAGGTCAGATTGTTGACCTGAGTATTATTCAATATCATTTTTTGTCTGCGCAGAGTACCCGTGCCGATGTGACCAAAGATGCGGGTGATGATCCTGATGTGACGCATGGCGCGACAATATTTGTGGCGTTAACGCTAACGTCGCAACCTGGCATCGTATTTAAAGCGGCGCAAGGTGTAGGTATTGTTACTCGTGAAGGACTTGCTCTGGCTGTAGGTGAACCGGCTATTAATCCGGTGCCGCGCCAAATGATGTCCGAACACTTGCAATTTATGGCCGCAGAACACGATTATCAAGGTGGCTTTGAAGTCGCCGTTGGTGTTGAAAATGGTGAGCAGATTGCATTAAAAACCATGAATGGCCGTTTGGGTATCGTTGGCGGTTTATCTATTCTCGGTGTATCAGGTATTGTGCGACCTTTTTCTTGTTCTGCGTATATAGCGTCTATTTTTCAAGGTCTCGATGTGGCAACGACCAATGGTTATACCCACATTGCCGCATCCACAGGTAATCGCAGTGAAGATGCCATTAAAGGTTATTATCAGCTGCCTGATATTGCCTTGATTGAGATGGGGGACTTTGTTGGCGCGGTAATAAAACATCTCAAAAAAGTGCCTGTGAGCAAACTGAGTATTTGTGGTGGTTTTGGTAAAATAAGTAAATTAGCCATGGGTAAATGGAATCTGCACAGTAAGGTTTCTTCCATTGATTTACCTTTTTTGGCGGAGCTTGCCCAGCAACAAGGTGCGAGTCCTGAGTTGATGGCCATGATGGTAAATTCAAATACTTCGATTGAAGCTTTAAACCATTGTTATGCACATAAAATTGATTTGGCGACTGCGGTGTGTCAGGCTGCATTTATGCAAGTTAGCAGTAAAATTCCGCCTCATACTGAATTAGAAATATGGGTTATTAATCGACAGGGAGATTTGATTGGCTTTGCTGATCATAAATAAGTCAAAATGAAATTATTATTACTGGGTGGCACTGCCGATGGCCGAAAATTGGCAGCACAATTACATGCCAGCCATATACCCTTGATTTACAGCGTGGCGGGATTAGTCCGGGTGCCGGATGTCGGATGTGAAATTATCAGTGGTGGTTTTAGCCAGTTTGGTGGATTACAGCAGTATATTCATGAGCAAAATATCACGGCTATTTTAGATGTGACCCATCCTTATGCACAACAGATGAGTAGCACTGCAGCGCAGGTTGCCAACGATTGTAATATTCCTTATTGGCGTTTTCATCGACCACAATGGCAGCAAGGACCCGATGATAATTGGCAAACGTTCACTAGCTGGCCGCAATTGTTAACCTTGCTACAAGCACAAGCCTCACTTGAATTAGATCTGGCTAGCCAGCTATCTCCTTTCTTCACTGTCGGGCAACTAGAGCCGCAATTACTCCGTTTAATAGCGGATTCCTCATTGGTATCCTTACCGCAATTAGTGCGTACTGCAGTCAAGCCAAAAGCAACATTATTACCTTCGATGCAGTGGCTAAAGGCAATTGGACCATTTGCGGTAGATGATGAAATCACCTTGTTTGAACATTATGGTATCAATGCGCTGATCACGAAAAATAGTGGTGGTGATTCGACTATCGCAAAGTTAACCGCGGCTCGAATATTAGGAATACCAGTATTTATGCAAACACGACCAAGCTTACCGCCTGCAGATGTTGAATTTATAAATCGAGATGAGTGCCATGCGTTTGTATACCAACAATTTTCAACTGATTAACCTTTCAACAGATTAATTGGTTTAACTAATTAACAAAAATAGTAGCAGTATTATATGGATTATAATTACGAAGTTCGACCTCAGGAAATTGAGCAAGAAAGTTTTCGCCAAATACGTCAACTAACCGCATTGGATCATTTAAGTAAAGGACAGCAACAAGTGGTGATGCGTATTGTGCACAGTGTTGGTATGCCTGAGGTGGGAGATCTCGTTCGCTTTAGCTCTAACGCTTGCGAAAGTGGTTTACAAGCCATCAAGGCGCACGCGCCAATTCTATGTGATGTAGAAATGGTGCGCCACGGTATTACCAAACGCATGATTTCACAGCCACCACTCTGTTATTTAAACGACCCTCGCGTACCGCCTTTAGCTAAATTAAAAGGTGAAACCCGCACGATGGCGTCGTTAGAATTTTGGCAGCAAGACTTGGAAAATAGCATCGTTCTTATTGGTAATGCACCTACTGCATTATTTCGATTATTAGAAATGATCGCTAAGGACGCACCAAAACCAGCGTTGATTATTGGCATGCCGGTTGGCTTTGTTGGCGCTGCAGAATCAAAACAAGCATTGTGGGATGCCCATGAAGCATTGGGGATTGAATGTATTACGCTGCTCGGTCGTCAGGGCGGTAGCGCAGTTACTTCTGCGACGTTAAATGCCTTGTTACGTTGTGTACATGGCGAATGGTATTAAATGATGCAAGATAGCGATAAGGCAATTAATAAGCCAATGCATAAGGCTATTCATAAGACAGATAGCCGAGTCTGTATTGATGTGGTTGGTTTGGGTGTGGCTGAGCATGCTTTGTTAACACCCGCTGCGCAAAACGCGATACAGCAAGCTGAGGTTATTATCGGTTCTGATCGTCAATTAGCCGTGATTAGCCAGTTGCTAACTAGCGATATTGACCCTCAGCAGAAATCTTATTCTCAACCTAAGCAAGTGCTGTTACCGCCTTTATCCCAATTACTAGATTTATTAGCTGCACATCAGCAACAGCGCGTGGTGATATTAGCCTCGGGCGACCCATTACATTATGGTATTGGTCGTTGGTTACTGACGAAATTTGGTAAGGATAATTTACAGTTTCATGCTGGTATTTCGAGTATTCAAGCTGCTTGCCACGAATTAGGTTTGGCACTGCAAGATATTGAAGTATTAAGTTTACACGGCCGACCACTTGCTAAAATACGTACCCGTCTGAAAACCAAGCAGACTTTAGTCATACTGACAGATAAGCACAGTCAGCCTCAACAGTTAGCACAAGAATGTATGAATGCCGGGTTTGCACAGTCGGTTATCTGGGTATGTGAATTATTAGGTTATGCCCAGCAGCGTATCCGCGCATTTACAGCCGCGCAATTAATCGCAGCACCGGAATTAAGCTTTGATCCATTACACGTATCTGTGGTTGAGCCAGTTGGCGCTGGTGGCGTACTGCCTAATTTTCCTGGCATTGATGATCATTGTTTTGTGACCGATCGCGAAGCGGGCAAGGGCATGATCACCAAGCGTGAAGTGCGTCTGCAGATCTTGTCTCTGATACAGTCTGCTAAAGGCGATGTAATTTGGGATATTGGTGCGGGCTGTGGTGGTGTTGCGGTTGAATTAGCTTATTGGCAGCCAGACGCGAAAGTGTATGCCATTGAACATCATCCTGAACGCTTAAGCTGCCTGGCAGCAAATCAACAGCGCTTTGGTGTGGTGGTTAATTTATCTATTATTACCGGACGAGCACCTGCAGAATTAACGGCATTACCAGTAGCGAATAAAATATTTATTGGTGGCAGTGATGGTGAGTTAGCATCGGTATTAGCCCTGAGTTGGCAGCAATTACCAGTTGGAGGAATATTAGTGGCGAGTGCGGTGACTGAAACCACTAAATATCAATTACAACACTTTGCCCAGCAGTTGCCTGATGAACAAACTGAAACCTTACAAGTTGCTATTAGTAAGGGCACTAAATTAGCGGGTCAG
>Ga0105355_10001584_pt1 | contig 20930 bp, 15 predicted proteins | sample GOMGulsemesocosm_2_FD_83508 | JGI IMG/M metagenome (GOLD analysis project Ga0105355, IMG submission 83508) | Methane-oxidizing microbial communities from mesocosms in the Gulf of Mexico - GOM9C Gulf of Mexico | ecosystem: Environmental > Aquatic > Marine > Cold seeps | place: Gulf of Mexico... | reverse complement strand
TGAGTTATGCTTTTTTGCATGGTAATCCTTTACGCTTCGGTTGGAGCAAATTAAATACAGTGAATAGAGCAGACATTATTTTACAGTTTGCTTGATAATAGTATACTATTTATTATCAAATTTGATTATTAATCAAACGCACTTAATAAATAGCTTACTAAAGCAGCGTTAAATCACCATAAGGATATATGTAAAATGCACCCCAAACGCCCTCTTCAACTGCTCGTTTTTTTACTATTTACTGCCCTAACGACGCCATTATATGCTGAAATGGCGAATGGTATCCTAACCGTTAACGGCTTCGGCACGGTGGATTCAAGTAAAACCCATAATGATTTTCAAGCCAAAATGATGGCTAAACGTGCCGCACAATTAGATGCGCAGCGTCAGTTGGCGGAAACGATTAAAGGTCTACAACTGAGTGCTGGTACTACGGTCGAAGATTATGAAGTAACCAGTGATGTGATTGCTACTCGGGTAAAAGGATTAATTAAAGGCGCTTTTATCATGGAAGAAAAGGTCACTCCTGAAGAAGGTACTTTTGTGGCTCAAGTAACCTTAGCGATTTGTTTAACTAATGAATCCGAAATATGCCAAGCACGTGACTCGATAAAATTAATCGGCGACAGTGTCCGTGATAACTAATCAACTTATTATCCGCGCCGTAAAAAAAACATCATTATTGGTGGTGATGTTTTGTAGTCTTTTTTCATATCAAGCGTTATCAACGCAAGACTCTTCCCCCGATCAAACCTTCGATGAAATTGATCAAATGCTCGAGCGCGATTTCATCAATAAAACGGCCCAAATTGACAAACTCTATAATGCTTACAGCAAAGCTATCGATGATGCTTACCGCGGGGTAACCAAGAAGATATCGGTAGAATGGCCCAGTGACATTAAACTCCCGACTAAAAGTACTTGGGTTGGCTATAGCAAAGACCTGAAATCCCGTACTAAAGTCAATTTTCAACAAGGTGAAATTGTTATTGAAGCCAAAGTTGAAAACAATAATATTAGCAAAGCGAAATCAGCCATCAATGCTTTGGCTGAGAAAATGACCGCTAAAGATAACCAGCACATTGAACAGCTTGATATTCTTAACAATGAATTACAAAAGAATTTAGCAAAAGAAGGAGTTAAACTGCAACCAGCAGAGATTAAAGCACAAACTCATCAAGCCAATATATTAGAAAAATTATTACCACAGCCACAAGTGATCAACGCCATATCTCTTGATAGTATTAAAGTTGTCACTCAGCCAAAAGTACTCGATACCGCTACAGAAAATATGCTTAGCAAGGCTTCTTCCTCAATTGATCAGCCTGTTGCTTCTTTACATGAAATAAACACCAGCCCAAAAAAAATCGTCGCTCTGGTAAATAAAGCTGAAAGTGTCACGAGCTCTGCTGCTGACATTATCGCCGACAATATTTCCGATAAGATTACCGATAATATTGGCAATGCCGTCGCAAGTACCGTTACCAGCACTGCAGCTAAGTTAACCGCTGCAACAACATCCGCTGCAGCCATAGCAGTACCAGTAGCTGCAGTAATTGAAAACACCACCGCTTTATTAGCTGAAAACCTAAAGGCTACCGCGCCACCAGTTAATAAAGCAGCCGAAAAAGCACCCGCAGATGAGAAAATAGCGTTAAATTCTGCTGCGAGCTCAGCAGCTAAGTCACCGTTAACAAGCACGGTAACTAAAGCAGAAATAGCACATGAGTCATCGATAAAGCTAGAGCTAGTGAAAAAAGGCGATGATTCAGTGTTAAAAATGACCATCAAGTTTGTTAATAACTATCAAGAAGTACTGATGGCACATAACTTTAACGACGTTAAAGATTTTTCAAAAAAATATGATGTGCCAATCTCTGTTATTCTCGCCATTATAGAAACAGAATCAAGCTACAACCCGAGAGCTATTTCTAGCGTACCTGCCTTTGGCTTAATGCAGTTAGTCCCTAAAACCGCAGGAGTCGATGCCCATAACTATGTTTATGGCAAAAAAAAGGTCGTCACCCCCGACTTTTTATTCGATGAAACCAATAACCTTCAGCTCGGCACCGCCTATTTCAAATTATTAAAAAGCCGCTATTTACGAAAAATAAAAGATCCTCAATCACGTTATTATTGTGCCGTAGCAAGCTACAATACTGGCGTTGGTAATTTAGCAAAAACCTTTATTGGTAATAAAAATTTATCGAAAGCCGCTAAGAAAATTAATACCATGAGCCCCGATCAGGTCTATAACTACTTATTAGAAAACCTACCCGCTCAGGAAACTAAAAATTATTTGAAAAAAATAGTCGCTCGTACCGAAAAGTATCAGCACTTTGACAGTATCAACACGGAAATCTAGTGATATCAGTACCAATAGATTCAAGTTTGGTGCACATGTAAATAACAATAGCTGTCGCAATATATGAATTCAGTATCACCAACAACAAAGTTAGCAAAAGGAAAGTTAGTGAACAAAAATAAAGTTAGCTCTATTATCATCGTTCTTAGTGCACTGTTTATTATCAGTAGTTGCTCTATTAGTAAAAAGGGCACTATTGCGCTTACTAAGCCGATCAGAACCATCGTCGATATCACGTCTGGTGAAGAAGGCGTACTTAGCGAAGCTGATAAGCCTAATATTATTGCTATTGCCCAACTAGATAACGACACCTCAGAGCCTGATGCTGCATTAGTGTTACGCGCCGTTTTACAAAGCCAATTATCTAATAAAAACTTTCAGCTTGTTCATGCCAAAGAAGTGGACGTAAAAAGTGCTAATACAACATTATCTCCAGAAGACTTAGCAAAGTCACTGGGAGTAGACGCGATTCTAATCGGTACCGTAACCGAATATGAGCATTTATACGCCGGCATTTATGCACAGATAAAGCTGGGATTGAATGTCGAGCTTATTTCCACAGAAGGTAAAGTGCTGTGGCATAAAGAAGAAACGATCACGTCACGCGCAGGTGGTGTCTCTACTAGTCCCTGGGGACTTTTATTGAATGCCGCCTTGGCAGCACTACATTTAAAAGATAAAAATTTATTTGCTGCTGCCGATGAGTTAGGTCGCTCAATTTCATCAGAGTTTCCTGAGCCCAGTGGCTATATTGGTGCGACTCTACCCCAAATTGATATGGTCATCCATGATGGTTCCAATAAATGGCTTAAATATGGTGATAAAATATCATTAGCGATTAAAGGCGAGCCTGGCATGCATGGTTTAGTCGATATTGAAGGAGTAGGCGTTTTCGACTTAACCGAACAACAACCGGGTTTATATCATAGTGATATTTTGGTGGATAAACGCTGGAATGGCGCACAAAAAGTTGTGGTGGGTAAATTAGTTGATAACAAAGGTCAAATATCTCAAAAACTCAGCACCTTAGGATTAGTTAACTTTGACAACCAAGCACCGAGTAATGTTACGAATTTGCACGTTGATTTTGCCACTACGGATGAAGTTAAACTTTCTTGGGATGAAATAACTAACGACATCGTTAATTATGAAATTAGTATTGCTGCTGCTGGCAATAAGCAAGTGTTGACCACCCAGAACAACAGCATCACTTTTAAGGGGAAATATCCAAGTTTTAGCCCACTCAATATCAGCGTCGCTGCCATTGATCGTGCCAACAATACCGGTAGCAGTAGTAGAACCACCGCTACCGTGTATCCCCTCAAACTAACCAATGCGACTGTGCTAACCAATAATATCAGTGGTAATTACAGTGACGTGTCGATATTAACTAAACATAACAGTCCGTATGTTGTTTCGAGTACCGCGACCTTCTTACCCTCTTCAACCCTAGTGATAGAACCAGGCGTCGAAGTTAAGTTCAAACCTACTGCATCCATTAATGTTCAAGGTAACGCCTATTTTTGGGGCAAACAGCCCATCAGCTTTAATAATGAATCGAAGCGATTAGCCACTAAAAAAATGCTTATTCTTGATAGTGAAAAAACGATAGAGTTATCGGGATTAGTGATTAATAAAGCGGGTATTGGCATTGAAGTTCTTTCCGGCAACCCACAGTTTACTGATTTAACCGTTACCCAAACTAAATATTCTGCCATTAACATCAAAGGTAATGCTAACGTTAACATTACTACCTGTACGCTAGCTGATAGCTCTTCCAGCGCAGTAGTTATTGCAGATCGCTCTCGCTTAAGTTTATCTGCTTGTACCTTTAAAAATAATAAACCTTTTCATATTCAAAATGCCTCTCCCTTTGCAGTGATGGCAGAGCAGGTAACTTTTGATAACAGCGCTGTAAGAGCGGTTTTAGGGACGATTGAGGTTAAAAATAATGAATAAATCTGTATTACTTATATTACTGATCACCGCGTGCGTTAGTCGCGTTGCTGTAGCCAATACCGCTTATTACACTGAGCTTGTTGGCGCGACAGGAAAAATCAACTGGACCACTGGCACTATCTCTGCGACCGGTTATGGTATTGAGCCAAGCAACAAAAAGCCAACGGTGGCACATTTGTTAGCCTGTAGAGCCGCTATTGTTGATGCCCAAAGAAACTTATTAGAATCTTTCCAGGGCGTTAGAGTGAGCTCAACCACCTTGATTAATAATTATATGCTCACCAATGATAAAATAAAGTCGAGTGTTGAAGGCACGATTAAAGGCGCAACCATTAAATCAAAGGAAAATTTAAACAACGGCACCTGCAAAGTAGTATTACAAGCACCGTTACGCGGCAATGCCGCCAATTCTATTTACCAAAGTCTTTATGATCCGGCTAGCTTATCTGCTTTTAACTTTCTTGAAATGTTTTCACCTTTTATCGCTACTGTGCATGCCTCTACGTTAACTAACTCAAAGCAGTCGGTTGAGCAGCAGTTGCAACAATTAAGCAAACGCATCACCGAATTAGAAGCACTCGTTCATGCGGGTAATAACTCTAAAAATGATAAAAATATTAATCTCCACACAACCAGTATTACCGGTGTGATCATTGACGTGAGAGGCAGTCGATTTATCCCATCATTAAATCCTAAGTTGCGCCAACCGGCAGGAGACATTCTCTATCCAACTAAAGAAACGGCTTCAAGCATTATTGATAATGGTCAACTAGTATCCCTATTTGCAACTGATGTTGAGTTCGCAATGGAGCATCCCTTAGTTGGTGATACACCATTATTAATCAAAGCCAACAAAACATGGAAAAACAGCGCCACAGAAATAACTCTTGCTCAAAAAGATGCTGATAAAATCACCTATTTAGTTAACAATAATTTACTCAACAATATTGGCGTTATTATTGTTTTAGAATAGGAGTAATTATTGCTAGGTGACAATGGTCACGCTGGACCTATGGATTTTTAGTGATAATTGACTTCACTTGCTCATAATAGCAAGATAATGGTTGCACACCCAAATGGTAACAGTTATCATTTGGGTGTATTAAAGGACAAATATTCTTTAATAACAATTCATTAACATTTGCAGTATTATATGGAATAACACATGACAGCGGACTTGTTACAACTCAGACAAGCGTTAAAAAAAGCGCAAAGTTCAACCCAAAAATTCCAAAATGAGCAGCAAAAGTCACCCGCTTCACTTAATGAACTCTCATCATCATTATTTGCATTAAAACAGCTCAATGAAAAACTCAATAAGCGCAAGTAATTACCACCATTTAAGGCAACGACTAAAGCCGAATTTTCCTCGAAAGATAGTTACCAGCCTCAACCATTAAGCATTCACAGCAAGACTTAATGGGTTTCCTATAGATAAATACCTCACTAAATATTCCGTCGCTTGCTTATCAGGTAAAGGCTTAGAGAAATAATAGCCTTGCATTAAGTTGCATTGCACAGTTGTTAACCACCGCAAAGTATCTACCGTTTCAACTCCTTCAGCAACGACCTTCATATTTAGCGCATGCGCCATAGTGATCATCGCTTTAACCAGTTTTTTTGAACCTTGATTATCTTGGTCGATACCACTAATAAAGCTTCGATCTATTTTCAGTACATCAATCGGAAAGTCTTGCAGCAGAGATAACGACGAATAGCCGGTACCAAAATCATCTAAGAATACCCGTATTTTCAAGGCCCGCAATGCTAATAGATTGTCTTTAACGATGGTTTTGTTGTCGATCAACGCTGATTCTGTTAGCTCAATTGCCAGCAGGTTTGCCGGCACTTGATAACGAACTAAAGCTTGCTTTATTTGCATTACAATCTCTGAATTAGCAAGCTGTAACGGTGATACATTAATACTGATATAGGGGCAATCATCCTTGCTATAGCGTTTAAGCCAAGCAGCAAGACACTGACAAGCAGCATCAATCAGCCAACGACCTAATTGATGAATGAGCCCCGTTTCTTCAGCAACACTAATAAAATCATCCGGAAAAATAATACCTTTTTCCGGATGATGCCAACGACTTAATGCCTCAAAGCCCATCAAACCATTTAAGTTATGTATCGGTTGTAAATAGAGACTTAAGCCATCCTTTTGAATAACCTCTTCTAAGTCATTCTCAATATTTTGCCGATGTATTAAATTGTCATACATATCTGTTTGATAGAATACAACCTTGCCACGGCCCTGCCGCTTTGCTTCGTACATCGCAATATCCGCATTTCTCAGCATATCACTGACATCAGTATTATTGTTTTTAACGGTGGTAATACCGATACTGGCACCAATGCGAAACCTCTCCCCTTCAATCACATACACTTGCTCTAACTGATTCAATATTCGTTTTGCTGTCGCAGCTACCATATAAGGACAGTTTTCTACCGGCAATAACACCACAAATTCATCACCACCAAAACGAAATAATAAATCGTCATCACGAGCACTATTTTTTAGCCGTTGTGCGACTTGTTGTAATAATTTATCGCCCGTTAGATGCCCTTTGGTGTCATTTACCTTTTTAAAATGGTCCAAATCGATGAATAGTAAGCTAAAACCATCGCCACTACGACGACTATATTGCTTGTTCAATCTCGCTAACTCACAGCTTAACGCCTGCCGGTTTAACAACTGGGTTAAATCATCATGATTAGCTTGGTATTGTAATGATTTAGTTCGTTCAGCCACGAGGGCATTTGCCCAACTCACGCGATTTATACTCGTTAATAAGTACATGGTCATCGCAGAAATAACTAATAAAATAATGAGCGCTGCGCTATAGCCATAATAATCACCTCTCGCTGATAAACTGTATCTCTGTAACTCAATTGACCATAACTGATTATCAAACGGGATAGTGGTTTGTAAACTCATCATCGCTAAGGATTGTTCACACTGCTCTTCACACCGTTCTCGCCAACTCGAGTCGTAAATAATTTGATTATTATTAGCAAAATTATAGATACGTAATTGTTCATTAGTAGAGCCGGTAAGGTTTCCCCATAATGAATCTATTAGCTGATTCATCATCACAATACCAATAATATACCCGCGCACTCCAGAATTTTCATCGTGGTGCTGATTAAATACCGGTAATAATAACCTTAGCCCTAGCTCTCCTTGCTCATTATAAAAACTTGCATGAGTGGTATTACGGGTATTTAGTGCAAGAAACATCATGGAACTTAGCTTACAGTCACTGCTAAGTTCCATACCTAATTCATGGCCAATAACATCAGCTGGCTCAGCAAATAGCACCGGAAAAATATACTTATTACTACTGGTTTTACAGAGTGAATCTGCCGTGCGCATTGAGCTGATTTGATAATCAAACAAGCCACGCTTACGCACGTCAGATTCGAATGCTCTCAACGCATTTTTCGAGACAGCAGGCGCCCACTCAATGCCCTGCAAACCGGTATTAGCAAGAAATTTTCTATTAATTAAGTTAGCAAAGTCTTGGTGATTGATCTCCCCTTTAAGACTATCAAGCATGCTATGAGTCGCTAAAAACACCTTATCTATAGCTAATATAGCTTGCGAGATACTGGTAACCTTATCTCTAAAGCCCGCTTCAAATTGCTGCTGATTGTGCTGCTGTTCATAATAATTAACAATTGAAAAAGCACCATAAGAGACGATTAAGCCTAACAGCCAAAGTATGATAATAACCGCATAGCGACTCAAAAACGTTATGATATTCATGCGATTAACCGCGCCTAAGTTCAACAGATAGCCTTTTACTAATAGAATAAAAACACTACTGTACATGATAACTCAAAAATGATTTAATGCAAATAGTTATCATTTAGATTTAATGGGTTATACTTTGAAAAAAATAGCATATTCTCTTTTTTATACGGCGGTCATGGCATTAACTTACGTTACAGTAAGTCATGCTAATGATAACGTTGTGAACGTATATTCTTTCCGTCATGCTGAACTCATCACGCCATTGATTACTGAGTTTACGAAAAAAACAGGTATTCACGTTAACTTGGCCAGTGGTAAAGCAGACAAATTAATGGATCGCTTGATAAAAGACGGTAACAATAGCTTTGCTGATGTGTTGCTCACCGTCAATGTGGCCCGATTAGAAAAAGCGAAACAATTAAATTTAATCAAGCCGATCAACTCCTATTTATTACAAGAAAAAATTCCATCCTCTTTACGAGACCCTGAAAATTTTTGGTTTGGTGTGTCGCTAAGGGCTCGAGCCATTTTTTATAATAAAGATAAAATATTACCCAGTGAGATCAACAGCTATAACGACTTACTTAACACTAAGTGGCAAGGAAAAATATGCAGTAGAAAAGGCAGCCATATTTACAATGTCACTATGTTAGCAAGCTTTATTAATCGCTATGGATTGCAGTGGAGTGAAAACTGGGTAAAACAGTTTAGTGCTAATCTGGCAATGCGCCCTAATGGCGGCGATAGAGATCAATTGAGAAAAGTGGCCCGTGGGGAATGTGATATTGCCATTGCCAATACGTATTACTATGGCATGATGTCAGCAAGTAACAGTCAAAGCGATCGTCAAGTTTATCAACAAGTCGGTATGGTCTTACCTAAAAACATCGATGTCGGCACTCATGTAAATATTAGTGGTGCAGCGTTAACCACTGCCGCTAAAAATAAGCACAATGCCATTAAGTTTATTGAATTTTTAGCAACCCAAACAGCGCAAGAAATTTACTCGAATACCAACTACGAATATCCAATCAACCCCACAACGCATGCAAGTCGGTTATTAAAATCTTGGGGGAAATTAACTGCGGATACCCAATCAGTATTACAACTCACTCAATACCACCAACAGGCTCAGGAGATAATCAGCCGCTATGCTTGGTAAAATACTTTTCCCCAGGTAAAAAGTCGAACAAAAGTTAATCTAAAGAGTAAGATCAATGGTATAATTTGTCATCTAATGAATTTCAGTTAGAATAGAAATTCATCAAAATGAGGACGTTGTTATGATTCAGCCAGAAAAAATAATAATAGCTGATGATCACCCTTTGTTCAGACAAGCTTTGCTCGGTACACTTAACCGTAAATTAAGTAAAACCCAGTGGCTTGAAGCACAAACTATTGCGGAATTAGATCAGCAACTACAAGCGAATACAACCAGTGACTTGCTATTGTTAGATTTAAACATCCCTGGTGCCCATGGCTTTAATACCTTAATTCACGTCCGAAATCACTTTCCACAAATCCCCGTGGTAATCGTTTCAGCTCATGAAGATCACAATACTATCAGCCAAGCGATGAGCTATGGCGCAGCCGGTTTTGTACCAAAATCCACCCCGGTTGATGATATTTACACCGCCATTATGACCGTATTAGCTGGTGAAGAATGGTTACCCGCCTCATTTAAGCCTTCAACCAATACTGATACTCATAGTGATATTGCACAGCGTGTTGCCAGTTTAACTCAGCAACAATATCGAATTTTATTGATGTTCGCTCAAGGGTTACTTAACAAGCAAATTGCCTATGATTTAAATGTTTCTGAAGCAACAATAAAAGCCCATGCAACCGCAATATTTCGTAAGTTAGCCGTGATAAACCGTACTCAAGCCGTGATTGCCATTAGCCAACTAGAGCTAACAGAAGCCAGTTTCACTGGGTAACTAAAAATAGAATGATATTATCAATATAAATTAACCTTATGATAAATAACAAATATTCAATAACATAAAAAATAAATAAAAAATATTTGTTTTTTATGTCAACCATTCTGCTCGTTATACGTTTTACTTAATACACCCATAGTAATTCGTCGTAGTTAGGAGAATAACATGATCAACATCAAGCACTTTTTTTCAAAGCAAAGCACTAAACTAAAGCATAGCTCAACCCTTTACCTGTCAGCATCAGTAATCAATGTCGGGCTATCAGCCTTAATACTTGGCCTTAGCGTAACCTTAGCCGGCTGTGGCGGCAGTAGCGCCGAAACAACACCTGCGACATCAGTGCCCGTCGCGGAAGAAGTACTCGAAGAAACCGGTCAGGTGATGATTGTTATTCGCGATGACGAAGAAGACTTCTTAAGCTACGATATTGAAGTGCTTAGCATTGATTTAGTTAACGTAGATGGCACCCAAGTGAGTGTTGCACCAAATACCGCACGCGTAGACTTTATTCAATATACGGATTTATCTGAATTATTTTCAATGAACAGTATTCCTGCTGGCCATTACAATAAAATTTCTTTTACCTTAGATTACAGCAGCGCTAGCATTATCGTTCAAGATGAGAATGGTGACAGCTATCAAGCCAGCGCACAAAATAGTGACGGTGATGCAATAACTACCTTTCCCTTAAGCTTAGTGTTAGCCGATGACGAGCCTTTGGTGATTAATAAAGGTAAAATTTCAGCGCTAACATTAGACTTAGACTTAGCCAGCTCCAACCAAATAGTGTCATTTAGTCCCGCTATTGTTCAAGTAGAACCCTTTGTTAACGTAACCTTAGGTACCGATGATGAACGTGAACATCGTGCTCGTGGGCTTTTACAAAGTGTTGATACCGACAACAATACCATCACGCTAGCGGTAAAACCGTTGAGAAAGAAACAAGGTGATTTTGGTGAGTTCACCCTCAATGTTGATGAAACCACCTTGTATGAAATTGATGGTGAAGATGTTGTCAATGCTGATGCACTAGCCATATTAGCAAGCTTAGCAGTAGACAGCCCAGTGGTCGCTTTTGGTGAGGTAACACTGGTAGATGATCAGCGCAGCTTTATCGCCAGTAAAATAGTCGCCGGCAGCAGTGTTGCTTGGGCAGGACAAGATACCTTTAGAGGGGTAATTACTGCACGTTCTAGCGACTCAATCACTATGAGTGGCGTAGTATTAGCCCCAGAAGAAAGACAAGCCGTCCATAGCCAAACACTTACACTAACTTATGATGAAACAACTCAATTTACCGGCTTCAATCAACAAAACCTTAGTGATAGTAGTCTAAGTATTGGTCAACATCTGCGAGCCCTAGGTGATTTTGATGATGAACAAACTTTTAATGCTGGCGAAGGTATCATCCATATTAAATTATCGCAGCTCACTGGCCAAGTAGTACAAACATCACCGCTGGCTATTGATGTCAGCAGACTTAATAGAAAACCCATCGATAGCTATAACTTTACTGGTACTGGCTTAACAACCGAGCAAGACGCCGATCCAAACAGTTACGACATCACCACCAACAACTTAACAATTACCGATCTCGCCGCTGAAGATTGGCTAACAGTACGTGGCTATGTGAATGACTTTGCACAAGCCCCTGATGACTTTATTGCCAAAAGCTTAATTAAAAAAGATATACAAAGTACCGTAGCTCACTTTAAAGCTTACTGGGCAGCAGGTACTGACAGTGTCACTATCAATAGCGACACTAATCAAATCGACTGGGATGAAAGTAACGCTAGACAAAAAATGACACTTCGTGGCGTACCGCAAAATCTTGCTAATGAAAAAGTGGTTCATGCAATAACCAGCGACGCTGAACAAGGTAGGTTCGCCATTAAAGAACGAGGAATTGGTATTCATTATTATGCCATTTACGCGGATTTTGTCAGTGCCCTCAATGTCGAGTTAACCGCAGGAAAGCAAGTAAAACAAATCACCAGCAAAGGCAGTTATGATGAAAGCATTGCAGGCATAAAAGCAGTAGCTGTGAGTGTTGTTATACAGTAAGCTGATCAATGAAACGTCAAGGGAGGCAACTCCCTTGCCTTACGTTTAAGGTATATTTAAATGGTTGATGATAGTTATGTTAATTTTACTCGTATCAGTATTACCGATATAGATGACCTTAATGTCATTTGCTATTTATGGAGGTCTGCTTGACCAGTTCACTTGCTCTGTTTCTGGCTAGCGTTGATAAAAAGGCATATAAGATGGCAAATATTGCAACGGAAAATTCTCAAGATGCGTTAGATATAGTGCAAGACACCATGGAAAAAATGGTGCGACATTATAGCGAAAAGCCCTCTTCTGAATGGCCGGCTTTATTTTATCGAATTTTACATAATGCAATAATGGACTTTCATCGGAAAAAGAAACTTAGAAATTTATTCTTTTTTTGGCAGCAACATCAGCAAACCGCTGATGAACTAGAAAGCAGTAACAATGATATCGTTGACACTCGCTTTACTGATCATATTCAACAAAGCCATGAGGCGTTACTCACTAAAAATGAGCATATTGATCACATGTTAACGGTGATAACAAACTTACCGCCCAAGCAGCAGCAATGCTTTTTACTACGCTGTTGGCAAGGGTTTTCAGTAGCAAAAACCGCACAAATTATGCAATGTAGCCAAGGTACCATAAAAACACATTATTCAAGAGCGGTTGCCAAAATAACCGTACAGTTGGAGCGCCTAGATGCCTAATTCAATTGAAAGCCAAGCCAAAGTCTCACTTGATAATAGTCTTGAGCAACTAGATACCAGTATTGAACACCAACTAGCCGCTATTCGTCATCAAGCATTACACCAAGCGACTAACCGTGAACCTAGTAGTTGGTTACCACGCAACACGGTAGTGAGTGCCTTTTCATTAGCTGCCGTTGCCTTGTTAATTGCTTCATACCTTTTCAATATTGAACCTATTAAACAAAGCCCGCCGTTAGTGATGCAATACCAACAACCTGAATTACATGAAGATCCAGAGTTAATTGCCCAGCTAGAATTTCTCTATTGGTTAGCCGAAGAACATGAACAAGCTTTATTATAGCGCGCTAATCTCAACATTAGCCCTGAGCCTCTGCTCTCACGTTATGGCAAAGGAGCAGCAGCCAGAAAAGTTATCTGCTTTAACGGCCGATTTCCTGTTATATATTGCTGAAATGGAGCAGATAGAACAACAGTGGCATGACCCAATATCAATAGAACATGCTCAACTTAAGCGGCAATCGACTATAAAAGCAGATAATGTACCCATACCAAACAATAATGCCATGAATGTAAAACACGATAGCAAGCAAGTTAAGCACCAAGTAAAGACACTACAAAATAAAGGAGTAAAATAATGTTAAAACAATTGATCTTATCTGCTGCTTTAGTCTATTGCGCATTTACGTGTAACGTTATGGCAGCGCCAAACAGCTGGCAATCGCTATCCACAGAGCAACAACAGCTATTAGCGAGTTTTGAAAAAAGCTGGACACAACTTGATAATACTAAACAGCAAAAGCTGATTAAAGGTGCGAATAACTGGCTTAGTATGAATGCTAATGATCGCCAGCAAACATCGGCTAACTTCAAAAAATGGCAAGCTTTACCTGACTCGAAAAAAGCACAGCTAAAAGCTAAATATAAAGAATTTAAAACACTACCTGCGGATACCCAAAAACAGTTACGGGCTACCTTTAAAAACTTTAAACAGCTTTCGCCTGAGCAAAGACAACAGTTAAAGAATAAGTGGCAGCAGTTATCTCCCGAGCAAAGACGTAAATTAAAAGCGCGGATGAAACTCAAACGTAAACTGAGAAATTAACCCTCACAACAGCCTTGAACTAGAAATCCCAGCCAAGACCAAGTGAAAGGTAATCAGACGTGGAAGCGCCAGCATAAAAACGATTAATACTGACATCAAGCGAGAAGTTATCGGTGATCAGCAACATAAATGAGCCACCAATAGTCGTCGCAATATCACCACGTAGCGGCTCTTTATATTGCGCTTTCGAGCGGGTTCTTTTTCCCGTACGGCTTGACGCCGTAACAGTATTAAATAAATAGACATCATCGCCCGCTATAACTCGACTATGACTTACTTGCACCGACGGTACTATACCTAACTCGCCCACAGACCATAATGTCGACCAAGATAATGACGTAGAAAACAGCCAACTATCGCTCGACTGCTCGGTAAGATCACGCGATGTATAAGCATAATCGTCTTCTTTGGCAACCAATTTTCCATCGTAATGTGCGGTTTGTGTCATCGAGGTAATCGCGGCATCAAACGTTAGCCATGATGCATCAAAATCAATATCTTTACTGATACTTACTTCAACGGCACTGGAATCTATCTCTTCGACATAGATAAATTTTTCAAGCTCCGTTAAACGCGTTATATCGAGGGTTTCACGACTTTTCAGTTCAAAATTAAGCTGTTGGTAGCCTAAAGTTAAGGTATAGTCATCAAATAAGTAGCTTACTTGAGCGCTATAAGCCTGCTGCTCAGCAGCAAGCGCCTGCAATGGCTTACGTTGCACTTCTTTAGCATCACTTTGCTGCCCTGAAACCCCAACAGACCATTGTTCCTTAAAGGTATGGGCAACATCAAGACTGTAGCCCGATAAGGTGATCACTTTAGTTCCATGATAAAGCGGTATTAACTGTTCTTGATTATCATGACTTACATGCAATGACACCGCTTCAACCCGAGCGGTGAGCAGTAAAATAACCAACGATAACAGCAGTGATAAAATAGAATAACGCACCCAATAATTTCCTATCAATAAATGACTTATCCACAATGAACAAGTGAGGTAATGGCTATAATAATTTCATTGTTGATAGTTTATCTTAGAAAAGCAAACGCTGACGTAAATTTAAGCGTTATTCTGGTGAATAAATGTTCAGATAGAACCTGCTTATTCAACAACGATTAAAATACAGAATAAATATAGCCTCAGCGACAATATCGCGATTAATGATAAGAAAAAGCTTGCTAATCCACATAATCCGCTTGTAATTTCTGCGCTAATTTTGCACTCATCATCGCCCGTAACGCTGCAGGTTTCACTAACTTACGCATAAAACCTACATCGGCAGCGAGTGCCTTTTCTTCAACACCAACCTTAGTGGTTGCTGTGATCAATATTGCTGGAAGGCTACGATGACACTGGTTACGCAAGGTGGCAATTAAGCTTAAACCGTCCATGTATTCATCGCCAGCGCCACCCGCCTGTTTACCGAGTTGATAATCAACCACTAAAATATCAATTTCATTCTGATGACGGCTGAATTCTTCACAAGCGCTCTCAGGCGAGTCAGCCGCCAAAATATTACACTGCCATGCACCAAGTAACTCCACCATACCGCTGAGCACGTCAGGATCATTATCAATACACAGTACCGTGATGCCTTTTAATCCTGCGGTGAGTGTCGGTGTTTTGGGGTGAGAAACACCAAGTAACTGTACCGCTTTTTCCACTGCGATAGAGAATTTACATCCTTGCCCTGCCTGTGACTGTAAGCTAAGAGAGTGACCAAGTAATGTTACCAACGACTGAGTAATATTTAACCCAAGCCCTAAGCCTCGTCCGTAGGAATTACTGACCGTGTCTAATTGCGTAAATTGCTCAAACACTAATGCTTGCTTAGCTACCGGAATACCAGGGCCATTATCAAGTATTTGAATAATCACTTGTTGATTAAACACCCTCGCCCCCAACAATACCTTACCAGGGCTAGCATAACGAAAAGCGTTACCCACAATATTTTGAATAATACGCCTTAATAAATGTCGATCCGATTTCACCCATACCGTCGTGGGTACTAACCTAAATTCAATCTGTTGCTCTAGCGCCAACGCCGCAAATTCCTGTGCTAAATCCTCAAATAAATCATTCAATGAAAACCCTTCCACTGTCGCTTGAATATTGCCACTTTCCAAGCGTGCAATTTCAGCTAGATCTGCGAGTAAATCATTGGCGGCTTTTAATGAACGTTCAATATTGTCTACTTGTCGTTGCTGATCGTTCGTTAAGCTATTCTGTGCAGACAGTGCCGAAGTAAATAATCTCGCCGCTTCTAAAGGTTGCATTAAATCATGACTACAGGCCTTTAAATATTGGCTTTTCTTGCTGTTTGCTTGTTCAGCTTTTTCTTGTGCTTTTGCTAAGGCTTGATTGGTTTTCGCCAACGTTAACGTTCGCTCGTACACACGGGTTTCCAAATCTAAATTAGCTTCTTTGAGCACTTGCTCTGCTTGCCGGTAAGCGGTGATATCTGAAAACATCATCACAAAACCGCCACCCGGTAATGGATTACCCTCTATACGAATAGTTTGACCGTTAGCATGTTGGCGCTCTGAACTATGGGGACTACCATTGCGTAAATGAGCCAGTCGCTTGCTAACTTGAGGCTCGACATCGCCAGCACCGCACAAACCTCGCTTAACATTATGACGAATGAGGTTTTCGATAGAGCTGCCAACAAAAATAAGCGCCGGCGGATAGGAAAATATATCCAAGTATTTTTTGTTCCACGCCACCAGTTTTAACTGATCATCGACAATAGAAATACCTTCTCCTGCATGCTCAATCGCACTTTGTAATAAGTTTTGTGAGAACGCTTGTTTTTGACTAGAAGCGTCTTCAACCAGCACCGCCAATTCATCTAAAGCAATATCTCGCCCTTCCAGTGCTGACGATAGCACCAAGCGAGCAGATGATGCTCCCATCACCATCGCCAAAGTATTTTCAGTATGTTGTAACAACAATTGATTATAAGTAGCGTTTCCTAACTGCTTTTTGTCATTCGACGAAAGAAATAAATTAAAGCTAACCTTAGCCTTTGCATCACCAACAAAACGCGAAGCTAATAGTTCAAGCTCTTGCACATCTAACTGCCGTTTTTTCTCTATTTTCAGCATCGACGGTGATTGCCACTCTAAAAAGAGCGATGCCTGCACTCGCTCTTGTACAGTTTGACGGCTAATATGTGACAATGCCCACATCACAATGATATTCGCGCCCAAACTGAACAAGGTGGTAATCGATTTTGCCGGTAAGGTGCCATCAGCAAACGGCGAAGTATATAAACCAAACTGCGGTAAAAAACTTAAGCTCAGCCATAAGATAAAACCGACCAAAATACCGGCATAAACCCCCACTAAGCTCGCACGTCGCCAATAAAAAGCCACCACTAATGCTGGTGTTAATTGTGCAAACGCGCCAAATGCGACCTCTCCTAACGACGAAAGCGTATCCGGCGAAGCCAGTAGTAACACCCCATAACCCGACATGATCACAAATAATGTTAATAGCTTTCTTATATTTAATAGTCGTTTTCTGAAATTATCATAATTGGTTTGCGCTACTTTTTGGCGACGATAAAGTAATGGGAAAACAATTTCATTGCTGAGCATAGTACTTAACGCAATCGCTGAAATAATCACCATCGAACTTGCCGCTGAGACTGCGCCTAAAAAAGTAAACAAAGTTAACCAGGTATGGCCGCCAACACTAGGCAGAAACAGCACGTATGCATCCGACGGTACCGTATCGCCTAACAATAATTGCCCCGCTAACCCTAACGGCGCCGCAAAAAAAGCAAACACTAATAAATAAATAGGAAAAACACGACGACTCAGCCAACTGTCTTTTTGATCTCTTAACTCCACCACCATAACTTGAAACTGTCTTGGCAAAGCTAGAAATGCCGCCATAACGATCACCAACATTGCCAGCATGGTACTAACATTATCAATCGTCATTTGTTCTTTCAGTTTGTCCGCCGCATTTGATTGCTGCCAAATATCTAAGGGAGAATCAAACAGCGCATAACAAACAAACAGACCTACTGCCAAAAATGACACTAACTTGATTAATGATTCAAAGGCTATTGCTAACATCACGCCCGGATGCCGCTCAGTGACATCAATATGCCGAATACCAAAAAGTATGGTGAACCCTGCTAAAACTAAGCTAACCACTAAACCGATCAGCCAACCACTAATCGTCTGCTCTTGCTGTAACTGCTGAAAAGAGTAAACCATCGCGGTTAATTGCAACGCGATATAAGGCATGGTGCCAACAAAAGCGACTATGGTCACCATAATGGCTAAATTGTGCGATTTACCAAAACGCGCGGCGAGCAAATCAGCAATTGAGGTTAAATTGAGTTTTAAACTGACGCGAATAATACGCTGTATAAACGGCCAAGCAAAAATAAACAGTAAAATTGGCCCAAGATAGATCGGAATATGGGAAAGAAAATTAGTTGATGCCTGACCAGTAGTACCCAGAAAACTCCACGAAGTACAGTAAACCCCTAAGGTTAAGGCATAAATAATGCTTTGCCCTTTATGCGCTAATTGTTGACGATACTTATCCCCTAAAAAGGCAATAATAAACAATAAGCCAATGTAAACAATACTAATACTGACTAATTGCCAATTGGGGAACATAACAAGTCTCTATCTATATAAATATAACTACTGCATTAATCCGTTGATTAACCTTAACAATATATGTGATTTATTACACCTAGCGCTATACGACTTTTAGCTAGTAACGGGTTAACGTATCGCTAAAAATCGCTTAACACCTTACTAAAGAACAACCTTAATCCTCCTAGCAGGTCAATAATCCTTCAGTAAATGAGAATTAATCAAGCAAAACCATGAATATTTTGTTAAACTTCGCGCGCAACCAAGGAGTGTGATTTTATTTGTTTCTCTATAAACAAATACGTAATTGCTGAGATGTTGATGAAATCAACAAACCCTTTGAACCTGGACGGGAATTAGTTTTCGCTATCGTGAACCACTAATATAACCGGCGTAGGAATGGTTAATATTTTCTATATCTAGAGACCTCCCAGTGCCGGATCCCATAGTATTTCTTACTTATGAGATCTTTATGAAATTTATCAAATCACCGCTTTTTTTAGCAATATCATCGTTATTCATCAGCGCTAATTCAGCGTATGCTAATGAGGCTGAAAGCGAGTTAGCCATTGAAGTAATCACTGTTAACAGTGATTTTCGTCAGCAAAATTTACTAACAACACCGGCGTCGCTATCCGTGCTAACCGCTATTGATATTGAACAACGTAACGCCCAACACCTTGAAGAGTTAATCGCTGCTAGCCCCAATGTTAATTTTGCCAGTGGCTCACAACGCGCTCGTTATTTTCAAATTCGTGGTATTGGTGAACGTAGCCAATTTAACGAACCGATTAACCCGTCAGTAGGGTTGATTATCGACGGTATTGATTTTACCGGCATCGGTAGCATCGCGAGTTTATTTGATGTTCAGCAAACTGAAGTTTTCCGTGGCCCTCAAGGCACTCGCTTTGGTGCTAACGCCTTAGCCGGTATGATCAACATCACCACCAATGCACCCAGCAATGAATTTGAAGGAGCCATTAAAGTCGATGCGGGTAACTATGATAGCGCCGGTCTAGGATTAGTATTATCTGGCCCCGCTACTGATACCGTCAATTACCGTCTTGCCGCCAATAAATACACCAGTGATGGCTTTATTGAAAATAGCTATTTACAAAAAGATGACACCAACAACCGAGATGAAACAAGCCTCAGAGGTAAGTTGACTATACAAGTAAGTGATGAGTTGACTATTGATTTAGCCGGCTATTATTTCGATTTTGATAACGGCTACGATGCTTTTTCTTTAGATAATACCCGTGAAACACTTTCTGATCAGCCGGGCTTCGACAGCCAAGAAACCACTGCATTTTCGGCAAGTTTCAATTATCAGGGTTTTAACAGTTTCACCCTTCAAGCTTTAGTGAGCAGTGCTGATTCAGACTTAGGCTATGGCTATGATGAAGATTGGGCGTATGAAGGTATTTCTGATCCTGCGAATATCGCTAATCAAGCGTTTGCTTATTGGGAATACAATTCTACCGATCACTATTTCCGTGAAAAGGCGAATCAAACCTTCGAGTTAAGAGCAGTATCTAACACTGGCAGTGAATTATTCAATGGCACCACCTCATGGGTAACCGGTATTTACTTCAAACAAGATGATGAAGAGTTAACAAGACAATATACCTACTTAGACAGTGACTATAGCTCAAGTTTTGATACTCAATCATTAGCGCTGTATGGTCAACTTAATAGCCAGTTAACAGAAACCTTATCATTAACAACCGGTTTTCGGGTGGAACAACGCAGCGCCGATTATGCCAATTCAGATGGCTTTACCGATAACCTTGACGACACTATGCTTGGTGGTAAGTTAGTGCTTAGTTACCAGCAAGATGCTGACAGCTTTTGGTACGGTTCAATTAACCGTGGTTTTAAAGCGGGCGGTGCCAATACCGACGGTAGCTTACCTAATGAATTACGTACCTTTGATGCTGAGTACTTAACCAACTATGAAGTGGGCTATAAAGTATCCTTACTTGATAGCGCTGCCTTTATTCGTGCAGCGGCGTTTTACATGGACAGAACTGATGTACAAGTTAAAAGCTCTAGAACCATTACTCGATCTGACGATAGCTCAGAGTTTATTGCTTACTTAGGTAATGCCGCCACCGGTTCAAATAAAGGTATTGAAATAGAGTCTAGCTGGCAGCTTAATGATATGGTTGAAGTATACGGCTCATTAGGCTTATTAGAGACTGAATTTAGTGACTTTATTACCGCCGATGGTTTGTCATTAAATGGTGCTGAGCAGTCGCATGCACCAAGTTATCAATTTAATCTAGGCGTGAATTATCAGCCTAACGATAGTTGGTTATTCAATATATCACTCGACGGTAAAGATGAGTTCTATTTTTCTGATACTCGATATTTTGATTATGATGATAATGACTTAGTTGAACTT
>Ga0105355_10001583_pt1 | contig 20931 bp, 17 predicted proteins | sample GOMGulsemesocosm_2_FD_83508 | JGI IMG/M metagenome (GOLD analysis project Ga0105355, IMG submission 83508) | Methane-oxidizing microbial communities from mesocosms in the Gulf of Mexico - GOM9C Gulf of Mexico | ecosystem: Environmental > Aquatic > Marine > Cold seeps | place: Gulf of Mexico... | reverse complement strand
GTCAATCCGACTCCAATCAAAGACCCTGAGTATGTAGCGCACAGCAAAAACTTTTTTTCCGAGCTTGGCTTCGCCGACAGTATGGCTGAGTCCTCTGACTTCGTCCGCATGTTCTCCGGTGACATTTCTCTGGTTCCAGAACCGATGCGCAAGGTAGGTTGGGCGAGTGGGTACGCACTTTCCATTTATGGCAGGGAATACATCCAGCAGTGCCCGTTCCAAACCGGCAACGGATATGGAGACGGTCGTGCAATTTCTGTGCTTGAGGCTGTCATCAACGGTCAACGCTGGGAAATGCAGCTGAAAGGTGGCGGCCGCACTCCATATTGCCGGGGTGCGGACGGTCGCGCTGTCTTGCGGTCTAGTATCCGCGAGTTCTTGGCTCAGGAGCACATGCACGCACTGGGTGTGTCAACATCACGGTCTTTGAGTTTGTACGTTTCAAAAACGGAGACGGTAAAGCGACCGTGGTACTCGCAGGGCTCGCGCTCGGAAAATCCCGATATGCTGATATCTGAAGCAGTCGCTATCTCGACACGTGTAGCACCGTCGTTCATCCGTGTTGGCCAACTCGAACTTTTCGCTCGCCGTGCTCGTAAAAACGAACACCCGAAAGCGATGGAAGAACTCGAGAACATTGTGCTGCACTTGATTGATCGAGAATACGCTGGCGCCGCTGACGTTGTCGATAGCCAAGTCACCACCCCAGAGAAAGTTGTGTTGCTGGCGCGCGAGTTTCGTAGCCGACTCTCGTCATTGGTGGCGAACTGGATCCGCGTAGGCTTCTGTCAGGGTAACTTCAACAGCGACAACTGCGCAGTCGGTGGCTTTACACTTGATTATGGCCCCTTCGGATTTTGCGATGTGTTTAACCCGTACTATCAGCCTTGGACGGGGGGCGGTCGTCACTTTTCGTTCATGAACCAACCAAGCGCAGCGCAAAGAAACTTCGACATGTTTTGTTCGACGTTACGGCCGTTGCTGGCGTCGCATCAGGACTATTTGCTAGAGCTCGACGAGATTCAAAATGGATTTTCGAAAGTAATGCACACACAAATGGAAGAGATGTGGGCTGCCAAACTGGGACTGGATATAGGCACTTTGAACACCGCGTCTCACCAAGCACTTTGCAAGCCTCTTTATAAGGAATTGTTCAGCGAGCTAGAAACACTCATGATGCAAACGCCTGTTGATTACACTATCTTCTTCCGCGAACTCTCGTCGATACCCGACGACATTGGCCCGCTCAAGAAAAGCTTCTACAATCATTCGCCGCATGACTCTGACCTTAAAAAGAGGGAGGCCAGAGAGATGGAGAAGCGCTGGGAAGAGTGGCTCGAAAAATGGAAAACGCTCCTCAACAGCGGGGGTGACGAGAATGCTACTTCGCCCCGAACCAATGAGGAAATCTCTAGGCAGATGAAGCTCGTCAACCCAAAATACATTTTGCGAGAGTGGTTTGTTATGCCTGCTTATCAGCAAGCGACTGCGGGACATTATTCTCTAATTCGAGAACTGCAGGACGTGATGACACAGCCATATGCAGAGCAGTCGAAGGACGTGGAGGATAAATACTATCGATTGAAACCGCCTGAGTTCTTTGAGGTGGGGGGAGTGTCCCATCTTAGTTGTTCGTCGTGATTCTTTGGGCTTAAAAAAGTAGTGCCAGAAACAACTTAATAGCGAAGGCTAGGTTAGCATTAATCAAAGTTGTAACGGACCTTACTGATGGGGCTCTACTTATTGAATATATAGTCACGAGTATTGTCAGTAAACAGATAACAAAGTGCTCAAGCGTAGGGCGCAGTAAACGGCATCCTACGCTTGACGTTATATTTCAAGGCGCACTTCTTCCGTCATATGTAGTCCAATCAGCTGTTCATTATTTGGGGGATGAATAGTGTGATATTCGGCTCCCTGTAAACCTGCTAATCTCAGTATAAGTCACGAACTAGTTCCTTCTGGTTGTTCCGAGTAACGTCATTTCAATATTAAAGAAGAGTTATTATTTTTATATTTTTGGCGTTGGAAATACGGCGTTCGAAGTGAAAATATTTACTCTTTCAGCTAATCAAGTGATTCATATTGCCACAGTCTTAAAAGACAAATTAAGCAACCAGAGCCAAATAAATCAGGTGTTTATAGTCATCTAGACTCCTTCGGATCTCGGTGATAGAGTTTAAACATAACATTGTCCCTTCTTCAACGGGTTGTGATGCTATTGAAAGTGTGTATGACGTGAGAGAGTTAATTGCTGAACATGATTCAGATAAAATATTCGGATTATGGAGTGAAGACATCGGATCTGATGGAGACGCTGGTGAAGATTATGAAGATATTTTACAAATGTTCTCAAGTAACTCTGAAGGAAAAGTGACCTTTGATAACTTAAAATCTCAAACAGAAGGTGATGATGTAACTATTACATTTTCATTTAACGGTGTTGAAACACAGTGGGACTTTGAACAAAGTTCGGATCATATAAGTTTTGAATTTTTAACTTACTTTCTAAACATTCAAAAAGAGAGCAGTAACGGAATGTTTGTTGCTTTACTTAATGATGACATGCCTGAATTTTATTTTGTACCTAGTGAGGTGTATGAGACTTTAATTAAACATGAAGCCATCTATATCCCACTTGATTATTCATGCTAACAGGGCATTAGTATTCAAACTATATGAGTCGCGTATTTAATGAGTAGATTAGTTTTAATTGCTTCAATGCTGTTTTCCCAAGTTGCATATTCTAGTATAAGTGTATGCCACGGGACGACTTCAAATGGCAGCTTAGATAATGGTGTCGAACTACCTAGTGATGGTGACAATTTCGTTAGCTATAGCACTGTTGCAAGGCTTGCAGGTAGAACGTACGTGCACTCAAGTGTTAAATCTATAATAATAAATGCCTATCAAAATTTAGAAGTAACTATGCCAAATACTGTATATAAATATGCAGAAACTGGTTATGAAAGCGGTGGGGAATTTCGACCACATAAGACTCACCAAAATGGCTTGTCTGTAGACTTTATGACCCCAGTACAAAATGCAAAAGGTGAATCTAATCATTTGCCTACTAATCCATTTAATAAATTTGGTTACAATATTGAATTTGATGCTTCTGGTAAATTTGAAGAGTTTACAATTGATTATGATGCATTAGCAGCTCATATTGTAGAATTAGACAAAGAGGCTAAAAAACAAGGTTTTGGTTTGTGGCGAGTGATCTTTGATCCTGAATTACAACCCTATTTATTTAAAACTAAGTATTCTGAATATCTTAAAAAGAACATTCAGTTTTCTAAAAAACGGTCTTGGGTACGCCATGATGAACATTATCATGTTGATTTTGAAGTGCCGTGTAAATGAATGCTAAGACGTCATTAAAGTAGGACTCGTAACACCTGGCTGTTTTCGTTCCTCAACATTCTAGTCAACAAATTTTTCTAATCATTAGGGCGTTATATTTCAAGGAACACTGCTTTCCGTCATATGTAGTCAATAAGCTGAACATTATTCTTGGGACGCAGTCCGATGGCTGGCTCCTTGTAACATCTGGTAACCTCAGTGTAATTCAAGAACTCGGTCCTTCTGGTTGTTCCGATAACTGTCATTTTCATATTAAAGCAAAGTAATTATTTTTATATTATTTGGCGTTGCAAGTATTAAGTTTGAAGATAACATACTTATTATTACTGCTAATCAAGCGATTCATATCCCCTTAGTCTAAAAAGACCAATTAAGCAGCCAGCACCAAAGCGACTTGGTATTTACTGTCATCTCGACTCCTCTAACACATGGTGATAGAGTTTTAATATAATAATAGTATAAACAATGGCTTAAAGCAGTTTTAACCTGTTAACTAGGCGTTATATACCTAAATGGAGTTTAGATGAATATTCAAGTTTTTAGACCAAAGCAATTTGTCGATATGGCGAGAGACTACAAGTTATTTGCTGATGACGTAGAGATAGCCTCAATAAAAAGAGGGGTCACCCAAACTATTGAGATCCCTGATTCAACGAAAAATATCCAAGCAAAAATAGACTGGTGCTCAAGTCAAACCTTTCCTATTACCTCTCTTACCGAAAAAGGCATTATTATTAAAAACTCTTTCGGTAGTAATATATTCAAGTTGTTTTTTCTAACTCTCTATTACATTACCTTCGGGAAAAATAAATATTTATCGGTAACAAACGGTATATAACAAGCCCGTTTAATCTGACCTCTGGCTGGCGTTAACAGTTGGGGTAAATTTCACACTTTATTTTTCGCGTATTTATTTGTAAAAAAATGTAGGAAAGAATAATGAACATTGAGGAAAGGGCAGAAGCCCACATAATAAATAAAAAAATAATTTTAGTTATTCTTTCTAAAATTGAAGATGAAAGTTTAATAAAGGACTTTTGTGGAACAACAATCATTATCGATGATCTTACTTTACAAAATCTGCCTAGTTTCTCAAACAAAATCGTGTACTTGTGCGGCGATATTTCCATAGCCACGAGCTTAGTGCTCGGCGCGTCTCAACGAGTGTCTATTATACGAGAGATTTCTCATGGTTATAGCGACTCAGTTCCGCCTTGGCCAATCGTAGATTTGGGGCAAGTACCTATTCTAATTCATGGTGTTGGGGTATATTATCGACGCCTTTTTGATTCGAATCGAGATTACTTTAACCTCATTAGCGAAGATCATGCCTTCCAATCCCTAACTGAATCGACTAAACCCGGAAAGTCTCATCGCACAGGGATTTATCTAACACCAGTTGAGAAGGACAAAGAAGGGCTTCACTTCCGCTTGCTAAGATGTTCGACTAACCTAGCAGGCCCGACTGAGAATTTTGGTGTGAATGATGGGCACATCGTTGATACGTTAAACTTGGAAGCTGATTGTATTTTCGAGAAACACGCTTCCATGAACCACGTTTTAGCGCAGGTTTATCGAAACACGCCGGCTACAAGTATAAAGAAACAGGCTAAAGCCAGAATAGGTTCACATGCAGACAAAACCAAAGACATGCCTTCAAATGGAGTTATGGCTTTCTGTACTTTTTACGACAAGCTAGAAAGACTGCAACCCATGCCGAATGACGCATTTGATTATGGTTACAAAAAGAGTTCTGGGTTGACTACGTTGCGGTTTCGCTTAAAAAATTCGGAAATAAAAGATCCCGCATGCGTTTTACCTAATGAGTTTTCAATTACATTGTATCCTAATTCAGTGTTTTTCATGCCACTATCAACGAACAGGTTTTACACACATGAAATAAGACCATCTGCGCTAGATCCCGACAAATTACCTACTCGATTAGGATATGTGGTCCGATGTTCAAAAACTGAGGCTGTGCATAGTGGTGGCCATACCTATCTTAAAAAGCAGGGGAAACTGACCAAGCTAGAGCAACCAACGGAACAAGGTATGTCTGAACTACGGACGCTATATTCTGAAGAGAACAAGACAGAAGGTTTTATAGACTACGGCGATAATTTTCTATTTAGTATGAACGAGGGTGATTATAAAGCCCCAGAATATAATCTTGGGGATAAATTTCGACAGTATACAGTACCGTCTAAGACGAATCTTTTTGACGAATTATCTGCATCTGTCAAATTTGAAGGCGTCGTGAAAGGAAGGCAAGGTGCTGTGCTCGTGAATAATGATAAAACACGCGGCGTTCCCATTGTACGTACAACGACTAAGTATCTCCTTCCAGCACAGAACTGGAAGCCAGTTCATTCAAGCTTGGCCCTCGATATTCAAAAGTGCGCATCGCTACCGCTCGTATTCAATAACGCTCTTATCGAGAATTACACTGACAAATATAAAAAAATGGGGTTTCATTCGGATCAAGCCCAGGACTTGGCTGACGACTCCTTTATCGCTTTATTCTCTTGCTATAAAAACCCTGAGTTAAATCACTCTCGGAAATTGGTTGTCGAATCGAAGGAACCTGGTGGCGGTAAATTTGAAATCCAGCTTAGCCACAATAGTGTCGTTATTTTTTCACTGGATACAAATCGTCGATTTAGGCACAAAATCGTTTTGGAAGCTGGCAGTAATGAGCCTGAAAATCAATGGTTAGGCATCACATTTAGAAACTCCAAAACATTTGTGAAGAATGATGGAACTCAGACATACTTTGAGGATGGTGCCCCCCTTAAAATGGGGAACGAAGAAGAATGTAGCGAATTCTATCCACTTCGGCATCGTGAGAACAACGAAACAAACTTCCGCTATCCTCAGGTGAAATACACGCTCAGCGAGAGTGATATGATGCCTCCTGAAGATCTAACATGATTGGTGAACGATATTCAAAAAGGTAGATCAAATTTGTCGCGAAATATGCTAACAAGCGACTTCAGTTTGACAGTTACTACGGCGTTAGGTAGTTAGAGGTGTTGGATGTCTATTTTGAGTAAATTATTTCGTTGGGAACGTGGCAGGCAAAAATCTGGATATGACAAAATGCTATTGTGTGGCGCAAAGTGGCCCATAAAATTTGATACCTATTTACTTAAATTTCCTTTAGGTAGCGAAATCGCGCCTCATACTGATAAAGTCGAATCGGGTAAACATTACAGGTTAAATATTGTTTTAAAAAATGCAAATGAAGGTGGTGTATTTATTTGTCAAAATCCGATTTTTGAAACGAGTCGCATTAAGCTATTTCGCCCAGATACTTGTGAACATCAGGTATCAAAAATAGTAAAAGGTACACGGTATTTACTCAGCATTGGGTGGGTGAAAAACACCTGAAAGTCATTAAAGCAGGATAAAAAACAGTTGATTTTTCTCCTTCGGTGCTTACTTCAATCAACTATTTCAGCCTCTTAATGAGGTGTTAGGCAGAAAGTGAGTATTTATCAATGATCGAAGTATTTAATAAATTGATGCAAGGTTTCATTACTGAACCTATTAGTTTTGATTATCTTGAATATAATCCAGAGGGTACACTTCGTAGCGGATCAAGTTGTTGCCACTACAAGCTAAAGGGGACAGGCGAAAATCAGGTTTTGGGAGCTTACGGTGTAAGCAGATTCACAAATCCTGTTTTCTACGAAATTGGATTAAATGGAGATATTCAATACGAATGGTTTTGCCAAGAATCATATGTACCTGGTAATGAAGATTCGAAGCAAAAAATGATTGATCATCACAGTAAGGGGATGAAAAAAATTTCTAAATTTGGTATTAAGTACTGAGCCTAACAATTACAGGCTGTTAGAAAAATTGGTGCGCTGTAAGTGTTATATGTAAGGTGCCACCCCCGATATAAATCGTAATGGGTAGGTGGCACCGTTCGTAATTAGCTTTGCAATATCTGCAATGGTAGGGAAAGTAACTCATCACCCATACCGGCAAAGTACCAAATCACGCCAATAAGTGCACCGACTGTCGCCATATACCAGATAGCGGAAAACAGTTGTCCGTATTTGTCGAGGGGGAGTAGATGACTCTGGTGACGACTACGCCATTCAAATACGATTTCAACGCTACCAATTAACAGCATGAAGCCAAGGAAGGCAAGGCCTAAGCTATAGCTGATGAAAATACCAGCAACAGCCCCAGCGATACAAGCAACCAGACCTACGATGCTGTTCATCGAAAAGCTAATGCTTTTGAGAATGTGGCCACCATCGAGCGGTAAAATCGGTAACAAGTTAAATAGATTCAGCAAGGCGTTAAAGCTGGCTAGTCCGGCAAAGAATATTTCCCCTGTTGCCCAGTAAGCGATAAGTGATAACAGCGACATGAGCAAGCCAAAGGTCGGCCCCATAATCGAGATCACCACATCTTGCCAGCGGGTATTAATCTTATCATCGCCTAATGCTAACCCTCCCATAAACGGGATCAGGTAAATACCTTTGGTCTTCATACCAAAGTATTTCATGGCTTTAACATGGCCGTATTCATGAAACACCAGGCAAGCAATTAAGGCGAGAGCGAACTCCCATGAAAATAGCCATGAATAAGCTGCCAGACTGGCGCCAGCTAACACAACCTTGATCACCTTGGCACTCTTCAATAACTTTAACGCCAGCGAACCTAAGCCAACTAAGCTAAATTTTTGCTTTACGGCAACCGGGTGTTGCGGGGTTTGTCGTTCAATATCTTTCGTGTCGCGCTGACCTTGGTTAATGAGCTGTTCATTAACATACAAGGCATAGTCTATTTTAAAGGGTTGCCAGAGCAGGTCGGTAGTGAGTTTGATTAGAATTCTGGCTGGTTGCTGCGCATCATCGCTGTGCTGGTTGAGTTCAAATTCATGGGTTTTACTACCCTCATTATCACTAGACGCATTGATCACTGATACGAGTTTGTTGTCCCAAAATACTTGTTGCCAGCCCGCTAGCGAGCCTTCCAGCCGTAGCGATTTGCCAAGACAGTCAATGTTTAATAATTCCAAGTTAAGCCTTTGTATTTATGCGTTCGAGATGCCGAGTAAATAGAATTTAAGTTACTGTCGTCACAGCGTGTTTGTCGATGGCAGAGTATAGCAAAGAGATAAACTGTAAGCCATTACGGTCTATTTTAACGGTACAGCATAGCCATGATTTGCTTCACTCAAGGACTAACCTACTAGCACTGAAGTCTCTATATGCAGTAGTCGACCGACCGATGAAGGTGTATAGTAGGCCAGTATTTTTAACTAGATAGACGAATTATGCCCAACTACTACCTTCATACAACAAATGCCAAGCAGGCGCTTGAAGCAATCGCTAAAGGACAGACCTGTGTCCGACTCTCCGTTGATCTGAATCTTTCGGAGCAGGAATTCACCTTAAGTGAGCAGAGTCTCGTTCTCGACGAAGATAATCAACTTTCTGTTGCTGAACTCAAAAAAATCGTCAAAAAGACACAGAGGATTTATCTCTGTAGCGATGGCGATATAGAACCGCTTGAAGACCGCAGCGCTGGCTACTACAAGCTGGTCCCTACGGATGGCTCTCCTCTGCTAGAAATTAGTGGCGTCAAGATGCATATATCTAAGGGAACCGACCCTTTTGTTAGTGCTTCCGAGATGGCTAAGCAAGCGGTACGTAAGGGTGATAAGGTACTGGATTGCTGCAGCGGTCTAGGTTATGCGGCTATTGCTGCCCATCGACTAGGCGCAAGCGAGGTACTTAGTATCGAGTTGAGCTCGTCGGTGATGGGACTGCGCGCGCAAAACCCTTGGTCAAACGATTTGGGGAACAAGGGCATCGAGCAACGTCAGGGGAGTAGCTATGAGCTAGTCCCTGAAATGCCTGCGGCTTCTTTTGATTCGGTCATTCACGATCCACCGCGTTTTTCCCTCGCAGGAGAGCTCTATAGCGAAGAGTTTTACCGACAAATTTTCCGCGTTCTACGTAATGGCGGACAACTTTTTCATTACACCGGTAATCCACACGTAATAAAAAAGGGAAGCAGCTTTGTCGACGGCGTTATCCGCAGACTAGAAGCAGCGGGCTTTAAGAACGTGGTAAAGGTTGAGCATCTGATGGGTGTCAGCGCGCAGAAAAAATAGAATATAGAATATAAAGGAGCTGTAACAATTATTAATGATTCTTCATTTTGGTTGTATCCGGCTCCTTATTAGGGTTTGAACACGCCTTAATCCCTTCGCTATATAGTAAATTAATGAACTCAATTCAATTCAATTCAATCCTAAATCTCAAATCTCAAATCTCAAATCTCAAATTCCGTATCCGTTGTCAGTATTTTGGTAAGCGAGTTGTAAGATAAATCAAAGATATCTAAGCGCAAGTCGTGTGCATTTTTGACTCTTTAGTTTAGTTGTAGCTAAAACATCTGAGTATTTATCAAAATAAGCTAAAATACGTCGAACTGCACGAGAATCACTATCAATGGTCAGATGCCGTTTACCTTGCAGACTTAAATTGGTAAGGTATTGTTCGTAAAGATATTTCAATCGTTACTGTTGTGAATTATTCATACTAAATACGCCAATAATACACCACTATAATGGCGATTTTGTTGGTTAGTATGAGTGCTGGCTTATTTATTCTGCCGCGCAGTGGCTTTATTAACACGGAGGTTAATCTAATGGGTAAGCAATTTTCTGAACTCTCAAGTAAACATATTGAGTTTATTGATAAACAAAAGATCTATTTTATCGGCACTGCAGCGGAAACAGGCAGTGTGAACTTATCACCAAAGGGTGGTGATTCATTACGCGTTATTAGCCCGACAAAGATCGCTTGGTTAAATCTGACTGGTAGCGGAAATGAGTCGGCTTCACATGTACTTCAAAATCCGCGTATGACAATCATGTTTTGCGCTTTTGAAGGATCACCGCTTATTCTACGTGCCTATGGTCAAGCTGAAGTATTGCACTCTAAAGATGCGGATTGGGATGAATATTCTAAGCTCTTTCCTGAAAGTGTCGCCACTCGTCAAATCTTTGTATTAGATATTAGCTTAGTTCAATCTTCGTGTGGGACGTCTGTTCCTTATTTCTCATATGAAGATGACCGAGACGATTTGGCGAAATGGTCAGAAAGGCAGGGGCCAGAAGGTATTGAAAAATATTGGCTTAAGAAGAACCAAAAGAGTATTGATGGTTTTGACACGGAAATCGCTGAGCGTACAGGCACAGTAAGTGGTTGAAGCTTGATTAGTCAAAACAGACTTGCCATTTACGGAGTAAATCGCCCTGCAGCATTTGGTTCTCAAGTTAATTGGGCGTTTATGGATATGGAGTATCTAGAGTGGATTTTCAAACTATACCGATCACAAGAATTTTCGATGAAGATAAAGCGAAAGAATTCTATATTGGATATCTGGGGATGAACCTAGATTGGGAACATCGTTTTGAACCTGGCTATCCTATTTATATGCAAGTTTCAAAAGGTGCATTGAAGCTTCATCTCAGTGAACACTCAGGTGATTGCACGCCTGGAAGTAAAATATTCGTTAATGTAAGTAATATCGAAGCACTTTGTGGTGAGCTACAAGCAAGGGATTATTCTTTCTGTAAGCCAACTATAGAGACAGCGCATTGGGGAGACCGCAGTTTTACTGTCGTTGATCCGTTTTCCAACAAGATATTATTTAATGAACCAAAAACCGCATGATTAAAATTACTTAAACGGAATAAAACAGACGGTTATAGTTCGTTACTCAACGATTTAACCGACTTTTTTAGCCAATAATTACTTAGCCTTTTATCTGGACGTTAGTTTCAAAGGAGTGTCAATGTCAATTGTAATACGGGACGCTAACAAAGAAGATTCAAGTCTCATTTTGAGATTTGTTAAAGAACTAGCAAAATATGAAAAAGCTGAACATGAAGTTATTGCAACAGAACGATCTATTCAAGGTTCAATTTTCGGTGAAAACTCTACAACAAAAGCTGTGATTTGTGAAAAAGAAGGCTGCCCTATTGGTTTTGCAGTTTATTTCTTTAATTACTCCACTTGGTTAGGGAAGCATGGCCTCTATCTTGAAGATTTGTATGTTACCCATACTGAGCGTGGGAGTGGCGCTGGAAAAATGCTACTTAAACATCTAGCAAAGATTGCTGTAGATAATGGATGTGGGCGATTTGAGTGGAATGTTCTTGATTGGAATGAGCCTGCAATTAATTTTTACAAATCTCTTGGTGCTAAACCAAAAGACGAGTGGATTGGCTATCAACTAACAGGTTCAAAATTAACTGAATTGGCAGAGTCATGAAACGAACAAACCACTGAATTAAAATTCACTAAGGTTGTTATGCGAAACGAGAAAATTAAGTGCGTATACATATAACTGGAAATGCTGGTAGTGGAAAAACGACGATGGCAAAAGAGCTAGGTCTCTTGCTTGGCGTGGATGTGTATGGCTTAGATAAAGTTGTTTGGCAAGAAGGGTGGGTCACAAGGCAGTCTAAAGAAAGAAGAAAACTCGAAGAAGATCTATGCCAAAACCCTACGTGGATTATTGAAGGTGTATCTTCAGTCGTTTGTGAATCTGCGGATGTTATCGTCTTTTTAGATTTTTCAAGACGTGAGTGCTATTGGCGTTGCTTGCAAAGAAACTGGCGCTACTTGTTTAAGTCTCGTCCTGAACTGCCAGCTCATTGTCCCGAAATTAAAATTATACCCCAATTGATAAAGATAATTTGGCAATTTCCCAGTAAATCAAGACCTAGAATTGTTGGTAGTTATGACAAGGAAAATCAAACCTTTATTACATTAAATAGCAACAAGGACATTAAGTCATTTTTGGACGGAATAAGGCATAACAAGTGCCTGAATCTGACCTCGGGCAACTGATGACAGCTGAGACTAACGTTATAGAAAACGCACAGTGTTCAATTCTAAGAGTACAGGCGTTCCTCATGTCAGCATGCTGCGTCAAATTTACGTGTGACCAATAAGAACAAGCCTGAAGCCCTTTTTAAGAGAGGGACTGATACACTTATTGATATTTGAGTGATTAAAAATCAGCTATTTTTGTTCGCTATCTTCGTATAGAATCGGCCATATAATTTTACTTATTAATACTTTCTAAAATTGGGAAGTCCAAAATAGTAAAGTTTAACTAACGACACCTTCTTATCTCTTTCTAAAATGACATAAAACACATGAATGATAAAACGATAGCAACGCACAACGGTAAGTTTCATGCAGATGATGTTTTCAGTATCGCTGCACTTAAAAACATTTTTCCTGCTTTTAAACTTGTACGCACACGTGATTTAGAGGTTATTGGCGAGGCTGATATCGTGATCGATGTCGGTGGTGAATATGATCCTGACACAGGTCGTTTTGACCATCACCAACGTGGTGGCGCTGGTGAGCGTGAAAATGGTATTCCTTATTCATCATTTGGTTTAATTTGGCAGAAATACGGTTTAGAAATATGCCAAGGTAACCAAGAAATCGCTGATGCAGTGGATGCTGGATTAGTGTCTACTATTGACGCGGTTGATTGTGGTTATGTTGAAGGTGTTGCTCAAGGTATTAGCCTTAGCCAAACTATTTCAATGTTTAACCCTACCTGGGAAGAAGACAGCGACTTGGATGCATGTTTTGATGAAGCGGTTGCTTTTGCATCGCGCATTTTAACGCGATTTATTGCATCTGCGGCTGGTGGCATTAATGCGAAAGATATTGTGGCTAAAGCAATTGATAATGCCGACGATCCAAGAGTGATCGTATTAGAGCAATATACACCGTGGAAAACAACGGTTCTAAATTTAGCATCTGAAGCATTATTTATGGTTTACCCATCTCAGTCTGGCAAATGGATCATTCAAGCTGTACCAGTTGAACTTGGTTCATTCGAAGATAGAAAATCGCTGCCTAAACCATGGGCTGGCTTATCTGATCAAGCGTTTAAAGACATAACAGACCTTGATGATGCAATGTTCTGCCATAACGGTTTATTTATTGCGGGTGCAGCATCATTTGAAAGCACGATGAAAATGGCATCTATGGCACTTCAAGCATAGTAAACCGAGATTAAAATAAGCGCATAACAGTTCAAATTAACAGGTTATTTTGTTACGCAATGTACCCAAAATACCCGTTATTTGGATTGTTATGTATCAGGAGGATAAATGGAATTTACTTTTGAAAAAGTGACTCACAGGGATCTAGATTCAATCCTTACATTAGGTGAGTCCGTTAATGAAGAGCATGTTGTACCTTTACTTAATGAAGAAGGTCAGCAGGCCATTAGAATTGCGCTTAAGGCTGATATCGATAAGGTGAAGAACACCGATATTTATTCGGCGGTTAAAGCAACTATTGATAACGAAATTATCGGTTATATAGCTTGGCGAGAAGAAAACTACATTGGTCAGCTTTATGTTAAAACTGAATATCATGGTTTTGGTGTCGCTAAACGGCTAGTGGAAGAAATGATACTCATGAGTGGCGCAACGTTAATTCGAGTCAAAGCATCAGTTTATGCACTTGGTTTTTATGGCAAAGTAGGGTTTAAAGCGATGTCTGAGGAATTGAGTATAAATGGCATTCGTTATGTTCCTATGGAGCTCAGAATAGAACAAAGCGCATAACCTATACGTAATAGACAAATTAGTCAGGTAAGAAAGAATACATAAAAATCGCTGATTTCTATTCTTGTTATCGCATCTATAAGTAAAACAATCATATCTCTGCAAGATTTTCACTGTATATGCTGTCATCACTCGCCCTGTGGATGATGGTAATTGGCAGTGCCATGGCCGCAATCTTTTAATATTGCACGGTGAATACGCCTTCGACGTCCATATATGGTGATGTCAGAGGGGCTCTAAATAATTAAATTAAAATTTTATTACCCTACTAGTCTTTTACCAAAAAATCTGATCTTAAATCACAATCGTGAGTCCACTAATATTGGAATCTTTATCACTTTAAATTAAATTTTTATGGGCGTGTGTCTATTAATTGCTAAATGTTAATGAAATGTATTTAGTTTGTGGTTTTGGCCCTAGCCATTTAGGGGGGGGGTGTGCTTCAATCTTATTTCTTTCCATTTGAAAGACTAATGCACATGATATTTCTCGTATTTTGTTGTTTTATTAATAGAGATGTCATGTCACGTGTAATTTAAATATTTAAATTCTAAGGTGTATTATGTTAACAATTAATAGAATTACAAAGGCAAAAACGATAGCACTGCCAGATGAAGACAAAAGATATTATGTTTATCCGGCTCAAGCTCCACTCGGTTTGTTAAACCTAGCCGTGGGCGGTGTCCCAGGAACGGAAGGTGAACCTCAGTTGGTTATGTCTACTGGTAGTCTGAGATCGCTAAAACGCTATGAGAACCGCGCGGCGACGCTACCTAATAATTTGGAGGAAATAACCTCAGAATTAGGTGCCGGTAGTGATATTGTTGGTATAAGAAATATTGATTTAATAGCATTATATCTTAAGGTGAAACGAAATTCTGAAGATTGGGGGAATATTGAAAATGGTCTAATTAAAACGGCCACAACGCTAAATGTCTTTGGTACATATATTGTAAATCGAGCGCCACAGGCGGTTACATTTTTACAACATATTATGTTTGATTTTACGATTGAGGATATTGATCTAGCCTCTATCACTATCGAACAGCTTCATGATGAAGTATTTATGGAAGCGCTCTTTAAATTATTTGACTTAGATGCTGAAGTTACAACACAGCATATGAACATGATGAAATTGGTTAATATCACGGTTGATGATTTAATTGAAAATGCGCAGGGATTTTATGAGCAAAGTGTCGCATTACAAAGTCACATTCAGTCATTTAAAAGTGGAATGATGAGTTGTCGTGATGATGTCGCGCATAAATATTCTATTCTTCAAGAACAACATGTTCATGAAGATTTAGTGGCAAAACGAGAAGTCAGAAGTAAATTGGTGGATGAAATAAAGGCACTTCAAGATGCGTATGATTACAATCAGAATTTACGCTGGATTGCATTATTCGGACTGATTTTTGTTGTTATTGAAGAATGTGTATTTCATAAAGAAGCCAAAAGATTAGCTAAACAGATTGACGCAAAATCAATTGAACTACAGAAATTAGATATTGAAATTAAAGTACTCTCTAAATTAGAAGAAGCTGTTTCGTCAGTAGATACCCAATTTCAAGATTACAAAGTTATTTTTGCTGCTGCAGAACAGGGCGTTAATCAACTGCAATATACATGGGGATTGGTTGTTGAAAATCTTAAAATTATAAGATCGGGGGGAGAAGATCTTAAATCAGCTAAGGATATAATCGAGATGTGGGCTGGATTATCGCAAGTTAGTGCACCATGGGAAATGGTTATTGAAAATACAGACATAATTATTCAACAAATTAATGATGCAATAGTACATTGGGATGATGACGGATTAAGATATACAAAAGGTTACTGTGTTTCTGCGCCTGCATTAGGTGAAACTACGTCACGTTTTATACCGACAGAATTTAATGTAAAACGACTAAATAATAGTTTTGATAATATTCGTGATGCGAAGTCTAAACTAAATGATAATTTTAATCCTGAGTTGAATATATTGTGTCGTGATATTTATGGTTATGTAGTAAATACACAAGAAGACCTAAAGGGTTCATTGCGCGTTATTGAGAGTCAGTCTAATGCTTTGCCTACGTTATTAGAAAATATGAATGGGATGATTAAGCATTACCTCGATTTGATTGCAGAGGAAACGGATCCCGAAAAAATAGAGGATTATAAGGCAAATATAGCGAGATTTAAAGCCCTGGGTTTAAAAAAAGTTACTCCCCATATTGAAGAAGTAAGTACTTATATGAATACGTTAGATACCGAAAGATCTAATATTCAGCTCGCTAAACTGACGAGGTTGGTGGACGAGTTCCAAGCATCGTTAAAGAATAAAATTAAACAAAACGAGCAGGATTTGAATAAATATACGGAATTAAAAAAACAATATTATGAAGAAATAGAACAGATACGTGCGGCACAAGAGTTACTGGGTACCTATGGTATTTTTGATATGTTTACTGATGCGATCCCAACGGCAGATGACATTAATGCCATGGCTGATGTTCCAACTCCTCAAGCAAAATTAATTATTTTAGGATTAAAGGTTTTCAAAACAGTCATTGGATTTATTGGTAACGGATTTAATTACAATAAATTAACAGATGCGATGGAGTGGATTAGGACTAATAAATTAGCCGATGCGATTCGATATTACAATGAATCTCTAGATAAATCGTATAATCTTAGAGACGAATATACATCACTGGAAAATGTGAGTGTTGTTGATCTTGAACGTATTCCGTACTGCGAAGAGTTAACACATTTACTTGAAAGTTATCAGTCATATGCTAATTCGCTATTAAACTCGAGTGAACAGGACCTTGATTTCACCAATATGATCGAAACCTTCCATTTGATGTATGATTATGTTGTCAGGATTAATACTGATATTAACAGTATGTATCATCAAGAGAATCCTGGATACCTTAAATTAAGTCAATCAGTGAGAATTTTATTGGAAAATCCATTCTTTAATATTAAAGGGATTGATAATGGGAATATCGATAAACTGAAAGATGCAGGCGTAGTATCAGCTGCACAATTGCTTAAATCGGGCTCAACGACAGCGGAAAGAAAACGCTTGGCTGAAGAATTAGGTGTTGATGGAAAAGTTATTCTAAATTGGATTAATCGCGCAGACTTGATTCGAGTAGAGGGAGTCGGTAGTGATTATGCAAATCTGCTTGAGTTATCGGGTGTTGATACGGTACCGGAACTTGCTCAACGAAATGCTAAAAATCTATTAGATAAAATGACCGAAACAAATGCGGATTCGAGTCTAGGGTTACCCTCGTTAGCTCAGGTAGAAGCTTGGGTTGAAGCGGCTGACAAGTTACCGAGAGCAATACATTATTAGAATGTTTATCTGGCAAGATGTAAAGCAGTAACATTTTTTTACATCTTATTATATTTACTTTGATTTTAACTTTATTTAGAAGGATGGATGTAGACGCCATCTTTCTAAATACAAAGTACAGATAGGATTGCTAAACATGAATATAACTATGCAAAAAGATGACTTAATAAATTTAAAAAAATATGCACGTTACGCTGTACTAGCCCCTGATAATATCAAGAAAACAATTTTTCTGCTTGGATATGAGGAACACAGTATTGATACTCTTAATGCTAAAAGTTTCAATGATTTATTTGTGAACATCAATAATAATGGTCGGTTTTGGGAGCGACATATAGAAGCAGAAATCATGACACGATTAAATGATCTGGACACCTTTTATGGTCAGTATTTTCAATCAATATGTGCAGCATTAGATAAATTATTTGATCTCATTACTCAAGCAAACATGGCCTCTCCTGCAATTAATAAGTATGCATCAATTGATTATGACACCAGAAAAATTATAAAAGAAGTGCATGCATTAGCGCTTAATTGTTGGACTGAATTAGAGTACGAAACTGCAAAAAATAACTATACACAGGGTGTATTAGATTTATTCAAGACTATTTCTAAAGAAACAAAAGATGACATTAATAAAAAACTGAAATTTATTGATTATGTGGAAGATAATAGACTGAAGGCTTTGTTATCTAACTTGGATAACGATTTTAAATTTATATCTAAATTTTCAGCCGTTGCGCAAATGAGTATCACGAATTTATGGGCAAAGTGGTTAGAGTTGTTACTTATTATGAGCGATGTAAGTTCATCTGCAGGCAAAGTTGATAGCCATTCTGACATCTTCGATTTATATAACGCATTAGACGGTGCGAAAGTCAGTATTGAATCTGTGCATAAATCCTGCTTAGGCGTATACGATAGTTTAAAGCAAGCGGAACATGATTATGCTAATGATTATCCAGCAGGGTTTATCCCAATTGGTGAATACCTGGAAGCATCAAAAGATGTAAAATTAACGCTAAAGGGACAGTGTAAGAATAAGGATGGGCATTTTTATGACTTTGAGTTCGATTTAACTCAGTGTGATCCAATGTCTACTGAACTTATCTATCATGAAGGTGAATTGAAACTTGAATCACAAACGCCGACTATCACTGGATATTGTCATTTTCCGGGAGGAAACTATGCAGAACATTGTGAACATTTAACTGTAGAGCTTAGTGCTATGTGTGTATCTAAAGATGGGCACTATCATGCGAGTTCGTTAAATTTATCTCGTCAACTATATCCTCAAATTATAAATGATAACGGAAGTTTGAAGCAAACCGTATCATTATAAATTAGCTAATCATAAGTTTATTAATCAAGCTATTGAGTGTTATTAAAGAATTTAAATTTTAAGGTTAATTATGTTAACAATAGATAGAACTATCAGGACAAGAACGGTTGTAAAGGCAGAGGGTGGGACAAAATATGAACTCTATTTGGCTGAGGCACCACTCGGTTTACTAAATTTAGGCGTAGGTGTTGTTCCTGGAACAGAAGGTGAACCGCAGTTAGTATTGTCAACTGACAACTTGAAGGCGCTTAAGCGTTACGAGAACCGCGCAGCCACTTTACCCAGTGATTTGACAGAAATAACGCAATTACTAGGTAAAGGTAGTGATGTTGTTGGTATAAGAAATACTGATTTAATAGCATTATATCTTAAGGTAAAACGAAATGCTGGCGAGTGGAAGGGCATCGAAAATGATTTAGGCGTGACGATTTTAAAATTAATCGGCTACGGTACTATGATGAAAAATATAGTACCAAAATCGGTTGAATTTCTAGAACATATTATGTTTGATTTTGCGTTTGGAGATATTGATCTAAGCTCGATTACTATTGAACAGCTTCACGATACAGCATTTATGGAGGCGTTCTTTAAATTATTCGATTTAGATGCTGAAGTCACAGAACAGCATATGGAAATGATGAAACAGGTTAATATCACGATTGATAGTTTAATCGAATTTTCTCAGGGTTACTACGATGACAGCACTGCATTACAAAGTAAAATTGTGAGCTTTAAAAAGGGAATGATGGATTGTCGTGATGATGTCGTCCATAAACATTCTATTCTTCAACAGCAGCATGTTAGTGATGCCCTAAAGAAAAAGCGAGATGAGCGAATAACTTTAGTTATTAACATACAGTCACTTAAAATCGCATATGATTATAACCAGAATTTACGTTGGACTGCGGTATTTGGAATTATTGGGATTATTATTGAAGAATGTGTATTTCATAAAGAAGCCAAAAGATTAGATAAACTAATTAATCAAAAAATAATTCAGTTACACTTCTTAGATGCTGAAATTCAACAGCTTGAAAAATTAGAAGCCGCAATTACATCGGTTGACACTCAATTTCAAGGTTTGGAAGTTGTTTTTATTCAGGCAGAACAAGGGGTTAATCAACTTAAATATACGTGGGGATTGATTGTTGAAAATCTTAAAATGATAAGAGAGGCAGGGGGGGACCTTAAATCGGCGAAACAAATAATTGATATCTGGAGCGGATTATCGCAAGTTGAGGCTCCATGGGTAGAGGTTGTGGTAAACAGTCGAATAGTGTTGTTCCAATTCCTAGGTGCAATAATAAATTGGGATGATTATGGCCTAAAATATACTAACGATTATTGTGTTTCTGCGCTCGCATCAGGTGAGACCGCGTCACGTTTGATACCTACAGAGTGTAATGAAAAACGACTAAATGGTAATTTTAATACTGAATTGAATGCCTTGTGTCGAGAGGTTTATGGCTATGCAGTAAACGCACAAGAAGACCTGAAGGGAGCATTGCACACTATTGAGAGTCTCATTCTAAATGATAAAAAGTAGGACTAAATTAAGCTTATCTAGCTAAAATCCACTGCAGAGCAACCTTTTTGTTGCATAAACATGATGTTATGCGCATAGTGTCATGATGTACTCATTAAGGCATAGTGGTTGTACAAATCATCTCTCTGCGGATAAAGGAATATCCATGTTATCAACTGAACACTATCTATTATTAGCAAACTACAATCGGCGAATGAATCGTCAGGTATATGAGTCTATTGAGTCTTTGGACCCTGGATCCCTTGTTGAGGATAGATCTGCGTTTTTCAAATCAATCTTAGGTACTCTCAATCATATATTGGTAGGGGACTTGATTTGGCTTACACGTTTTTCATCATTTTCAACGCGCTACTTATCGCTGAATAAGCTATCTGAGCTACCTCGGCCAAATGGCTTGAGTGATATGTTGTATTCAGATCTAGCCTCTTTAAAGCAAGTACGCGGGCTAGTCGATATATCCATTGTCGAGTGGTTATCGCACGAAGTTAAAAATAACGATTTTGAAGGTAACTTGGTGTACGCGAATACAGCTGGTGTGGTTAGTGAAAGAAACTTTGGTGCGTTGGTGAGTCACTTATTTAATCACCAAACCCATCATCGAGGCCAGCTAAGTACCATTTTAAATCAGTTAGATATTGATGTTGGTGTTACTGATCTTTTAATCGAAATTGAAGACTGTCGAG
>Ga0105355_10001579_pt1 | contig 20950 bp, 18 predicted proteins | sample GOMGulsemesocosm_2_FD_83508 | JGI IMG/M metagenome (GOLD analysis project Ga0105355, IMG submission 83508) | Methane-oxidizing microbial communities from mesocosms in the Gulf of Mexico - GOM9C Gulf of Mexico | ecosystem: Environmental > Aquatic > Marine > Cold seeps | place: Gulf of Mexico... | reverse complement strand
TGCCCTGGGCATCTAAAGGTGTTTTGTTGACTTTAGATAAGTGACGGTGCGCTTTTTGAGCCATTCGTGAAAAGGGCAAGTGATAGCAAAAATAGCTTAAATCGGTAAATGCAACATTGCTGGCGTCACGAAAGTGCTCCCAGGCGCGCTTCAGCGATTTCAAATAGATTTTGGTTGAATATTTACCATCAACTATGGCTGTTTTGCGATAGTTGGGACGCCAGAAATCCATCACATCTTCCGTGTAGTTACCTACTTGCGGATCGATAGTGATAATTCTTGGGTTGGCTCTTATTAACATAGCGACAGCACCACAGCCCTGAGTTGCTTCACCGGGGCTGTCCAAATCGTATTTAGCGATATCTGAGGCTATGACTAAGACTGTTTGCTCTGGTTGGCGAGCGACTAATGCACAGGCCATCTGCACTGCTGCCGTGGCTGAATAACAAGCTTGCTTCAGCTCTACCACTCGACAATTCTCATTCAGCCCTAACAGACGATGTACGTAGACACCCGCGGATTTGGACTGATCAATGGCTGTCTCAGTGGCGAATAACAAAGTGGATATATTTTTACTGTCTGCACCTTTGAATAACGGCGCAGCAGCGCTTGCAGCCATAGTCACAATGTCTTCATCGTGAGCGGGCATACCCATTTTTTCCTGGCCAATGCCAACGTAGTACTTTTCCGGGTCGGTGTTCTGCGCTCTGGCTAGAGTCCGTAGATCCAAATAGTAATTGGATGTGTAAAAGCTGATTTGATCAATACCAACAGACGACATACTAGGATTGTTCCTCAACGCTCTTCCAGCAATAGTGAATTGTTTTTGAAGAGGCTCTTTATATCTTTCATTCCTAAAAGAAACATAGCTGTTTTAAATTCTTTGTGTAATCTCTCTATCTCTACGATTACCGCCTCAGTGGAGTGCATTGCCGGTTTTAAAAATGGCGCGGCTACTCCACAAATTGAGGCGCCGAGTATAACAGACTTAAGCATATCAATCCCATTCCTAATACCGCCACTGCTAATTAAAGTGACACTATCTGTATAAGAATTCAACATCTGTAAAGAAGTGACTGTGTCTATCCCCCAATCCTGAAAACACAACCCCAGATCATTGCCTGAGAGAGGATTTTCTGCGCTGACAGCAATCGCTGGATCGCGTCTTTGATTGCGATGATGCTCAATGCGACTCCAGGAAGTTCCGCCTTTGCCCGAGACGTCGAAATATTTAACCCCGGCGGCCATGCCCTGCTTTAAGTCTGCCAGTGAAAAACCTGAGCCCACCTCTTTCAGCAGTACCGGCTTGTCTAATTGACTGACAATAGACTGTATTTTCAGATGAAGGTCACTAAAGTCAGTATCCCCCTCTGCCTGAATGGCCTCTTGCAGCGCATTTAAATGCAAATACAGACCGTCCGCTTGCAGTATATCCACCGCTGCTTGCGCCTGAGTGATATCAAACCCTTTATTTAACTGAACCGCACCAATATTGCCTAACAATACTGTACTGGGGGCAAACTGGCGCAGTTTAAAACTCTGCTGGGCCGCCTCACTACTAAACATTACTCGCTGCGACCCTACAGCAAGAGCTACCTGGCAGTGCTCTGCTGCCTCTGCCAGATGTCTGTTAATTTTTCTGATCAATTGATGATCTCCCCCTGTCATAGAAGAGATTAACAGCGGAAACGATAATTTCTTAGCTAAAAAATCACAGCGAGTGTCTACTTGATTCAGGGCGATGCCCGGGAGCGCCCTGTGAGTAAGTTTAAGTCGATCAAAATAACTGCCCTGACGATCAGTGTAAGGATCACTCTGTATGACCTCTATATGCTCAATCTTGCGATCGTTGGTTGCGTCTGTCATTTCCTTTCCAACTCTATGTGTGCTTGCATTAGCTCGCCGGGGTTAGTCTGGGCAGCTAATAGCGACAATTCTCCACAGAGTACTGTTGCGGCACAAATCGCCGCCAGACGCCTGGCATTATCCCCCGCTGGACGTTCCTCTTTACAGCCTAATTTGCGCAAATTTTCTTCAACAAAGTCCAGACCTTTACCGTTGCCCACTGAACCGACAATCAAGTTGGGTATAGTGCAGGAAAAATACAGATCATCATCGCGTACCTCTGCATGCACAACTCCCTGTGACCCTTCAATAATATTTGCCGCATCTTGCCCCGTCGCCAGGTAGAAAGCCAATAACATATTGGCATAGTGGGCGTTGGCACTGCGCAACCCACCAGCAATCATGGTGCCAATTAAATTCTTTTTAATATTTAAATCTACTACTTTCTCTGGGGTCGTCTTTAACCTGCGCCGGCAAATCTCTCTGGAGATAATTATTTCTGATACAACATTTTTACCGCGCCCTAAAATGCCATTCACAGCAGTGGCCTTTTTATCCGAGCAATAATTAGCTGATATGGATGAATAACGCAAGTAGGGATACTGTTGTAAAATCCACGGAAACAGCTGATCAGCCGCATTAGTCACCATGTTATGGCCCGAGGCATCTCCAGTGGTAAATTCCAGCCTGAGATAGAGTAAATTTCCCACTATCTGCGCATTGATGTCGATTAAATTTGCAAAGCGACTAGAGCGGCTGACAATCTCATTCAATTCAGGAAACCTGGATTTTATAGATTGCAATGCGTTCAATGCCTGCTGTGCATTACCCGCCTCCAATAATATCGAGCGACTCATGCGCTCATCTACAACAGTCGTCAATATTCCATCGGTCAAAGTAGAAACACGTGCACCACGGCCCACTGAATGCCACAGTGGAGTTTCGTAAGTAGCCAGTGGCACTGCTAGCTTTTCATCCAGAGTGCTACCGCTTATTTTGATCGGCCCCACCCAGCGCATCGGGATAGGCGCGGCTAATATTTTGTGCTTCTTCATAGTTTTTGTCCAAAAAAAAAGGCTGCTATTAAGCAACCTTCTGTTTTATTTTGCAGTACTTTAAAACCTTGTGCGAGATTTTAAAGTAACAACAATGATAAACCGAGCTTCATTGTTTAGTGCAGCTCCAGTTATGTGCCGGATATAGCGCACATTTTAACGAGCAAGCATCAATTATGCAACGCAGAATCGATGCTTGGCACAGCACTGGCTGATCTTTAACACTCCCGCGGACTATCAGGAACCTAGAAAGGGTTTAATTTTCTTAAGCGCTCCATGAGTGTTGGGCTGGATGCCGCTACATTTTGTACAAAAGTGGTTGTTTGCATCGCCTTAAGGTCTAATTCCAGTACATCTAACAACTCACCGGTGCTGCTCAAGACACGATACTGAGCCAACATGTGATCGTAGATTGCTTCATTAAAGGCATTTTGAGATGAAAACACTTCGTTCTCTGTATCCAATAAATCCAGTAGCGATCTTTGACCTATATTGAACTGCTTAAGATAAGAGTCTCTGGTACTCTCAGTAGCCGTTACATGCTGCTCCAGATAATCTAACTGACGGCCCAATATTTCATAGGCGTTCCAAGATAAATCTAGACTTTGCAATGTTTGTCTGGCGGCATCTGCCTGGATGTTTTTTGCCTCATCTATCTGGTGTCTGGTCTGACGAACTCGCGCCTTATCAGATCCACCGTTGTAGAGGTTATAACGCATCCTGACCATGGCGGTGATGTCTTCGTTTGGCGCTTCAACCCCATCGATGTTGTTGTTCCAGGTACGATTGACTTCCAAATTCAATGTCGGAAACATCAAACTACGAGAGGACTCGTACTGATGACGGGCCGCTTCAACATCTGCTGCAGCCAGTTTCAGTGTCGGGTGCTGATCATAGGCACGCGCCAAGGCCTGCTCGAATGTAGCTGGAATCCAGCTCTCTTCAATAGTTGGATCTTCCATTGAGGCGGCGACTTTTTTACCTGTCACTCTCTGATAGGCCGACTGTGCGTCGAGCAAGTTATTTTGTGCAGAGAGCACGTTAACTTCAGCCAGAGCCAGACGACCTTCTGCCTGCTTAATTGAGGCAACAGTACCTACCCCAGAATCAGATCTGCGTCTTATCTGCTCAAAGATACGCACATGGGTCATCAAAGTGTTTTCAGCTTGAACCAGAAGTGATTGGCGCTTGAGAACCTCTAAGTATGAACGAGCAGTTTCCAGAGCAGTTTCTTCGGCTATTTCTCTCAATCTGTGATTGACGGAATCGAGACGCGAAGACTGCCTTCCCACTTCACTGCTGGTAAGAAAACCATCGAACAACATCTGGTTTAAACTAAGATTTGCCTCGGTACGTTTAAGCTCAGTGTCATCGCCTGGGAATACTTTAGTTTTTTCCCAACCTACGCCGGCACCTATATCGATTTTAGGGAAATAGCCGCCCTTTGCTTGCTTAACTTCTTCAAATACCGCGTTGCGCGCATTCATCACTGACTGTACTTGCGGGCTAGACAACACCGCCGCAGAAACGACAGAATTTAAGGTCTCAGCACCAACCATCCCCACTGGTACTGCAGTAAAAGCTAATACCAATATTGCCTTTTTGATTCTCACTTGGATTCTCCTATCCCGCTAAATAGTTCAGCTATTTGCTGTCTTTTAATTTTATTATTAATGAAACGCGATCGCTGGTTTCAGTTTTTCTAAGAACGGAACTTACATGGGCTTTAACTGTTCTTTCAGTTATGCCCAATTCTCGACCTATCTCTTTATTACTGGCGCCGGTAATCAATACCTCGACGGTTTCCATTTCTCTATCACTTAAACCAAACGACGCCAGATCTATATGTTTATCATCGGATTGTTGCAACAGACGCTTCAACATTTTTTGCACTATACTGGTGCCAGCCCAAATATCACCTTTGCGAACAGAACTAATCAACTGACTGAAGATTGACGCTGTTACAAAAGTATTAATATAGCCTTTAAATCCATTAAGTAATAATTCAATTCCCTGAGCATCATTTGGATTATCTGAAAAGCCAATTAAATTAACCTTATCCCAATAAACACTCAGCAAACTGATCTGATCTTTAGTAAGCGAGTCTAAATGCACTAATAGACAGCATTGCGGGGTAAAGGCTTGTTCTTCGATATTGTTCATATCTAGAAGTATAGGCCTACTTTCACCTGAAATACTAATCCAGCGCTGCTCTACATTTTCTCTAGATGTTAATATATACAAATTCATCGTCTGCTTCTATTAAGATTCGGCTCATAATAGCACTATAAAATGCGCTCCAAAAGAAAATCTATTATGAATCAAATGAAAAGATTCATAATTTATTAAGTTTAAGATTAAAATAAATCATATTTCATATTTGTGTACCCAGGCGTGTCATTATAATTTCTAGTTCATATTCTATTCAGTTTCGCTGACTTACTTCCACTTCCTATCTTTCTGTTAATGCATTCTGCTTAGCTTTTAGTATAGGCTTTAGTAGGTAATCCATAACGGTTTTTTTGCCTGTCATTATATCTACTGATACAGTCATCCCTGATATAAGAGGTAATCGTTTACCATTTTTTTCTATGTAAGGCTGCTCAGTAGTTAGTCGAACAATATAAAATGGTTCACCCTTTTCGTTTAATACGGTACTGGGAGATACTGTAGATACCACTGCATCTACTCCACCGTATATACCAAAATCATAGGCAGATACTTTTATTACCGCTGTTTGACCGCTCAATACCTTTGCAATATCAGAAGGTTTTAATTTTGCCTCAACTAACAGCGTATCTTCCCAGGGAACAATATTAAGAATTTCATCCCCGGGCTGCACAACTCCATTAACAGTATTAAACAACAATTCTTTAATTGTCCCTTTAACCGGAGAAGTCACTTCTGTTCTACGCAGTTTATCTTGCATACCTGTTAAAGCCTCGCGCAATCTGGCTGTTTCAGATAATGTCTCGTTCAACTCTGCCCTGGCACTACTTTGAAACTTTAATTTAGTCTCCTCAAGCATCTCTTTTGTTTCAGCCAGAGATGACTCTATCCTCGGTAAACTAAGGCGAATATTGTTCAGCTCACCGGACAAATCTACCACTTGCCGCTTTAAGCGCAAATACTCAACTTCTGACACTACCCCATCACGGACCAGCGGTGCGGTCATATCGCGCTCTTGCCTTAGTAAACTATAGCTGCTTCCCAGCTGGCTGCGCTTACTTTTTGCCTGAATCAATTCTTGCTCTTTTTGTCGAAACTGCGCTTTGAAGATGGAAACGTTGGAATCCAACTCTCGGCTACGGGCCTCATACAAGCTTTTCTCCTGTAATATTAACGAATTAAACTCATACGGAAAATCTTCGGGAACAACAAAGGGATTCCCCTCAGACTCCGCTTCAAGACGAATTGCCTTGGCAATTAACTCTAATTCTCTTACTTTATTCTCTTTAAACGAACTGGAGAAACGGGTATCGTCGATACGCAATAACACTTGTCCCTTTTCCACCAAGTCCCCTTCACTGACCAAAATCTCTGCAACTATTCCCCCTTCCAGATTTTGAATCACTTGCAATTGCTTAGAGGGGATAATTTCGCCCTCGCCTCTGCTTAGCTCGTCCAACTGCGCCCAACTCGCCCAAAAAATTGCCAGAGCGACAAACACAGCAACAGTCCAGAGCAACCATTTGGCTCCTGTGGGCGCTTGCTCCAACACTGCCTCACTGACACTTGACATATAGCGCAAATCTTTCTTTTCTACTTTTGTACTCATATTTCTTTACCTCAGCGCTGTATGTGTAAACGTCCTTGTTTCAGTGCATCCAGCACTGCATCTTTAGGTCCATCTGCAACCACCCGACCACTATCCATTACGATTATTCTGTCCACCAATGTCAGCAGCGACATTTTATGGGTCACTAGAACCAAAGTGCGATGTTCACAGTATTCTTTAAGTTGCTTTCGCAAATAATCTTCGGATGAGTTGTCCATGGAGTTGGTAGGCTCATCTAAAATCAGGATATTGGGAGAGTGAATTAACGCTCTGGCAATTGCGATTGCCTGCTTTTGCCCACCAGACAACCTTGCTCCCCGCTCACCCACTGGCATTTCAAAGCCCTGCGGATGTCTATTTACAAATTGGTCTACGCCGGAGACAGCAGCTGCTTTTAGGAGTGCGTCATCGGATACTTCCGGAGAACCCATGATAATATTCTCCCGCACTGTGCCATCAAATAACATCAGCTCTTGTGGTACATAACCAATATTGCGCCTTAAATCCACCGGATCAATTTGATTCAGATCTATTCCATCAAGACTAATGGAGCCTTCATCTGGGCCATACAGTCCCATCAGTAGTTTTTCAACTGTGGTCTTACCAGAGCCAATGCGTCCAATTAAAGCCGTTTTTTCGCCGGCTTTTATCTGAAAGTCTATTCCTTCCAAAGACACTTGCTCGGCTTCAGGATAGCTGAATTTCACCGATTTAAAGCTAATGCTTCCCTGCAGATCTGGACGGTGTACATAATTTTTCCCCTCGGCGCGCTCATCCGGCAGGCTCATAATTTGGTTGAGTGTCACCAGTGCCGTTTTTGATTGAAAGAAACTGGTTACTAGCCCTGTGACTTGCGCCATAGGCTGCAGTACTCGTCCGGATAAAATCACCGAGGCTATTAACGCGCCCATGGTCAGCTCGCGCTCGGAAATCAAATAAACACCGACTATAACGATGCATACAGAACTAATCTGAGTGATAAATCCGGCAAAATTGGTTACCGAAGAGGAGATCATCTTACTCTTCAGGCTCCATTTAGAAATATAGCCTTCCGCCTGTTCCCAACGCAGTTGTAATACTGACGAAGCTCTCTGTGTTTTAACGGTCTCCATCGCCGTCAGGCACTCGATAAGGGTCGAGTTTTTTTGTGCGGATGCAGCAAAGGTTTTCTCAACCGCCACCTTCAGCTTTTTACTGGCTATGATCGAATAGATAAGCACAATCGGAATAGCGACTAGCGGTACGTATACTAATGGACCGCCTATCATAAACATGACCAGCAAGAAAATAACCGCAAAGGGGATATCGATCAGCACTGTATTAGTCGTAGAACTCAAGAAGCCGCGGATACTCTCGAATTCCCTTAAGTTACTGGCAAAGGAACCCACAGATTTCGGCATATGGGCATATTTCATGCTCATTACTTTTTCGAAAAGCATCGCCGACATTAATATATCCGCTTTTTTACCGGCTATCTCCAAGAAATACGCCCGCAACATTTTCAGGCCAAAGTCGAACAGATAAACAGCAAATACACCTACGGCCAGCACCCACAATGTTTCCAGTGCCGAGTTAGGAACCACCCGGTCGTAGACATTCATCACAAACAGTGGATTAGCCAGAACAAACAAGTTAATGAGCAGCGAGGCGATCAGCACGTCACGGTAGATTTTCGCCGAGCGCCAGATCGTTCCCCAAAACCAATGTCCCTCTTTTTGGTCTAATACACGGGAAACACGCTCGGTAAAGTGATATTCCAAGTTCAGGTATATCGCTACTCCACTATAGCGCTGCTGAAGGCTCTCCATGGCGGTCCTTTTCATACCGCTGTCGGGAAAGATCAGTATTGCCTCGCCGGTTTGCTCATCTATCTCCTGCAGTATACAGGCATCATCATTTTCTAATAACAGCACTGCAGGTAAGGTAAGAGGGCTTATAGAAAGAAGATCACGCTCAACGACTTTAGCTGAAAAGCCGGCACGCTTGGCGGCCCTGACAAATAATTTTGGATTGAGTTTATTGTCTTCGAGCGGTAAACCATCCCTTAACGCCTCTGCCGAGAGAGGCCGATGATTCTGCTGAGTTAAATGCATCAGACATTTTAATAAAGGATCTTGTATTACATCCATTTCCTTGACCATTTTTATTATTTAGACATACTATCATGTAAATCATCCAGTTATAGACGAGTTACCACCATGTTATACGCATCGCGTAATACCGAAGGCAAAGTCATTGGCATTTCTGACACTCCCTCCAGCTCAGCAGAAGCAATTGACAACAATCATCCCGATGTCAAAGCATTCTTTTCTCAACACAATAAAGACTTTACACCAGATTCATATTTAGACGAGTCCGATTTAGCCATCGCCCGTATCTTGGACGATTTAGTAGACCTACTGGTTAAGAAGAACATCATTATGTTCACCGAATTACCAGACCAAGCGCAGAAAAAGCTGTTATCGCGCCGGGTAGTCAGATCTTTACTGCAAGAAAATAAACACAGCGTTGTAGAAGATAAAGAAGATCAAGAGTCTTCAATATTATCCGATGAAGATCGCTTGCTGTAATTATTTTTGCAGATCCAACAACTGCCTGTATACCCTTTAAAAACAAGAAGATTGCGGAAAAAATACTGTATCCCGCAATCTATAAATATAAGATCAAGCGGTATAAAAAGGCCAGCAAACTGCTTGGCTGGAGCCAAATTATAGCACTCACCCGACAGGGGTAGTCGATATCGACCTAACCCGTTAGAATTTTTAATCACCGATCTAGAGCTAGATTATATAGCGGCCAACGCACTGAATGCATTACCTATTCCACAATATATTCAGATTTAATTAATATCCGCAAAAAAGCAGCCCATCTCAGTCACTTATTGAACAATTTTCAGCCAACACACCACAACCTGTTGTTTTTATAGCCATCTCAAATATAGCAGTAGGGCAACCCCAATCGATATTCAACCCAGAGTATTTTTTGCCCAAAAAAAAGCCCGCTCTACAGAGCGGGCTTTTTATATTCACAGTGACAGCTTAATCTTTTAACAAATCTCTGCCTTTAGTCGCAGCAATACGCATGCGCAGAGCGTTTAACTTTATAAAACCTTCTGCATCTTGCTGGTTGTATGAACCTGCATCATCTTCCATAGTGGCGATAGCTTCGTCAAATAAACTTTCGTCAGAGCGACGACCAACAACGCTAATATTGCCTTTGTAAAGCTTAATACGCACATCACCGCTGACGTAACGCTGACTGTAATCGATTGACTGCTGTAGCATTTTACGCTCTTCAGACCACCAGAAACCGTTGTATATCAGCTTGGCGTACCTAGGCATCATCTCATCTTTAAGATGCGCTGCCTCGCGATCAAGGGTAATAGACTCTATAGCCCGGTGCGCCTTGAGCATGATGCTACCACCTGGTGTTTCATAACAGCCGCGCGCTTTCATACCTACGTAGCGGTTTTCAACGATGTCTAATCTACCGATACCGTTCTCACCGCCGATTTGATTCAAAGTAGCCAGCACAGTCGCCGGTGTCATCGCTTCACCGTCAATAGCGACTATGTCACCTTTTTCATAGCTTAGCTCAATGTATCTAGCCTCATCCGGCGCAGCCTCAGGAGATACTGACCAACGCCACATTTCCTCTTCGGCCTCGACCCAAGGATCTTCCAAAATGCCCGACTCGTAAGAAATATGCAACAAGTTGGCGTCCATCGAATAAGGAGATTTTTTCTTATTCTTAGCGTAATCAACTGCTATATCATGCTCTTCACAGTAAGCCATTAATGACTCACGAGAACTAAGATCCCACTCACGCCACGGCGAGATGATCTCAACACCTGGCTTTAACGCGTAGGCACCGAGTTCAAAGCGAACTTGGTCGTTGCCTTTACCTGTGGCGCCATGAGAGATAGCATCTGCGCCAGTTTCGTTGGCAATTTCAATTAAACGCTTGGAAATCAATGGCCTGGCAATAGATGTGCCCAATAAATACTCGCCTTCATAGACAGTATTGGCGCGAAACATTGGGTATACAAAATCTCGTACAAACTCTTCGCGCAGATCGTCGATGTAAATCTCTTTAACACCTAAAGCCTCAGCTTTCGCGCGGGCCGGTTCAACTTCTTCACCTTGACCTAAATCTGCAGTAAAAGTTACCACTTCACAGTTGTATGTCTCCTGCAACCAGCGAACGATAACCGATGTATCTAAACCGCCAGAATATGCCAGAACGACCTTTTTAATTTCGGACATCTATATTGCTCCAAACCAAGACCCGGACCTTTTTACCGGATCATTATAAAAATAGGGGTGGCGTAGTATATAGCGGATCATACTATGCCACAATAAGTCTCATACTTTATAGAACATGCAAACAAGCCCTGTGCACCAGAGGCACTCAGAACTCACTTGCTGCTCCAATGATCATTAAAAACTATTGAACAAACCGTGCCGCTAACAGCTAGTTGTTAACTTAATACCGCTGAAAGGGACTATTCGCGATCCAACCTTATAGTCACCCGACGGTTACGGGCGCGGTTAGTCTTAGACGTATTAGGTACAACCGGATACCTCTCACCATGGTACCTGGTAGTTACCATAGACTCCTCCACTCCAAGAGAAATCAAATAACGGCTGACTTCTTCAGCGCGCTGCTTTGAGAGGTCTCTGTTCAACAAGCGTCGACCGCCACTGTCCGAGTGTCCATCGATGTAGATAGCAGTGACACTCTTATCTTCCTGCACATAAAAGGCAATCAGCTCCAGACGCTCACGAGTGGCATCTGAAAGCGCCCATGCAGCAGGCGGGAACAATACTGCAGTGCGCGCAACTTGCCGGTAATTTGCCGGCAGTAATCCAGCCACACAACTAATATAATCTTTATAGGCCGCTTTGAAATTCGCCGCCGACAGCGCCACCCGTAATTGATCATCCGAGTTCATCCAGCGATCGACGGTAAAGGTCGGAGACATCCCCTTGTACAGAGAGACTAACATTTGTCCTGCATATACAGCATTAGTCTTTAGCACCCTTGCGGCTTGCAAAGTCCCTATCACTGATGTCGCTATCCCCGGCTGCCAGGGTGAAGCTTCAACAACCAAAGTTGCCTTACGTTTAATGGCCAGACGCTGGGTCGGCTTTAAAGTAAACAGAGGTTCAACCCCCGCTTCGTGTAGAAATTCACCTATACCGAATGCCGGTATCTGCTGTGATAATTTACATTCGAATTTGGATGACTCTAATACCCATTCCGACTCATCTATAGAGGCGCGAAAAGTGATAGCCTGAGCGGTACTTACTAGCATAAACATACACAAGACTGTAATAAACTTGCTATAAGAAACCATTATAAATCCACTCACTGCTGTTGGGTTTTCATTCAAATTGGATGTTACTGATCGTTGAGGACCATATCCCAGCCACCTAAATCTTTCCATCTATTGACTATAGAACAAAATAAGTCGGCAGTTTTTTCTGTATCGTAGAGAGCCGAGTGCGCTTTTTTCCCATCAAAGGGAATGCCTGCCATCTCACAGCCTCGAGCCAGCACAGTTTGCCCGTAAGCAAGACCTGAGAGTGTCGCTGTATCAAAAGTAGAGAAGGGATGAAACGGATTGCGCTTAAGCTCACAGCGCTCAGCTGCCTGCATGACAAAACCGTGATCGAAAGATGCATTGTGTCCGACCAGGATAGCCCTTTTACAACCATGGGCCTTGACCGCTTTACGCACTGCTTTGAAGATTTTCTCCATCGCCTCAAGCTCAGCCACCGCACCCCGATTGGGATCACTAGGGTCTATACCGGTAAAGTCCAATGCCGACTGTTCCAAATTAGCACCGGCAAAAGGCTCAACATGCGCCTCAAAGCTGTTATCAACAATCAGATAACCTTGATCATCCATCGTCAATGTGACTGCCGCTATCTCTAGCAGAGCATCTGTTTGACAATTAAATCCCGCTGTTTCAACATCTATAACGACAGGTAAATAACCGCGAAAGCGCTCCATCATTAATTGTGTAATATTACTATTGGCCAATAGATATCCTTAATCATACTGATTTGTATGCGTTTATAAATTAGGCGTATTCTAACAGTGCCCGCCAGACAAAAACATCTAGATTTTGTCTTAATCCCTATTTATCAGCACCTTTTGAACACTAGCTTAATGTAAATTAATCTGGACGAAAAAAAACCTGGCAAAAACCAGGTCTTTTTCCCTATAAACTACCTAGTGTACTGTTTTGAAAATTTTCAAATCACAGCACATTAGTGTTTGTTATAGCTTGTCAGACTCAGCGGCCAGGTAAGCTGCAACACCATCTGGTGACGCATCCATACCTTTGTCGCCTTTGCTCCAGCCAGCTGGGCAAACTTCACCGTGCTCTTCATGGTACTGAAGCGCTTCGAAAAGACGAATTAACTCGTCCATGTTACGCCCAAGCGGTAGATCATTGACGATTTGTGAGCGAACATCACCGTTCTGATCGATAATGAACGCACCACGAAAGGCAACTCCACCTTCGCTCTCAACGTCGTATGCTTTACAAATTGCATGTGTCATATCAGCGACTAAAGTGTAATTAACCTGACCGATACCGCCATTTTCAACGGGAGTGTTACGCCATGCATTATGGGTAAAGTGAGAATCGATAGAAACGCCTACCACTTCTACATTTAATGCTTTGAAAGCTTCGATACGGTGATCAAGAGCGATCAGCTCTGAAGGACAAACAAAAGTAAAATCTAATGGGTAGAAAAATACGAGTGCATATTTTCCTTTAGTCGCTTCTGCGAAGTTGTATCCATCAACAATTTGACCGTCACCTAATACAGCTGCTGCTGTGAAATCTGGTGCTTTCTTACCTACTAATACGCCCATCTGTAATCTCCATTATCGTTTTAATATTTTTTGCTACACACGCCGATTTGTTACTGGACAATCGACGTTTTAAATTATTCGCCAGCTTGCTCTTTACTGGCTGCGGCCGCTACCATTTCTTTAAGCTCGCCGCTTTCAGCCAACTCGCAAACGATGTCACAGCCGCCCACTAGCTCACCACTGATCCACAGCTGTGGGAAGGTTGGCCAGTTGGCAATTTTTGGCAACTCAGTGCGAATATCTTGATTCTCTAGTATATTGATAAAGGCAAAGCGCTCTTCGCAAGCCATTAATGCCTCAACAGTACGCGAGGAAAAGCCACACTGCGGAAAGCGCGGTGTTCCCTTCATGTAAAGTAAAATGGCATTATTTTCGATTTGATCTTTAATTGTTTCAGCAACACTCATAATTCATTCTCACATACTTACAAAAGGCATTAATTCTATTTTTTTACTGCGCGGCATTTTAGCATAAAGCCGACTGTTTTACTCAGAATTATTTTTTAGATAAACAACTGTTCCTCTGTATATGGGGCCAACAGTCCAACTCTACAAGTAGAGCTGTGTATTATTGGCAACAGACAAACACAAAGCGACTCTCACTTGCCAGTGGTGCACATCTGACTGTATATTTGGGGCTATTTTATCCGCTAAAAGTTAGACCAAAAGGAAAATCTATCTGGTGCCTAACATATTTTAATGCTATATATGCTCTAATGTGGTCAGTACAAATATTCAGCTAACTATCTCAAGTGATATCTCAAGTAATATCTTAAGTAATTATTACGAGGGATGGTTTAGCCATTATTTTCACTGAATAAACATTATCCCGCCGGTACTACTCTCTTTATTCGATCCGCTATTTAACACTTAGCATTGAGAAATGAGCTTTTGCTATTGGCCGCTATAAATAAGACAGCGTATGAAAAACATCAGACATTTTTTAACTATCCTCGATTTATCCAAAGCAGAATTCCAGCAAATCATTCAGCGTGCCATTGAACTAAAAGCGATGCGCAAACAAGGACAGGTATTTCAGCCCTTTCCCGACAAAGTGCTGGCCATGATATTTGAAAAATCATCTACTCGTACTCGTGTTTCCTTTGAAGCGGGGATGGCTCAGTTCGGTGGGCACGCAATGTTCCTATCCTCCCGAGATACCCAACTGGGCCGAGGCGAGCCTATAATGGACTCTGCTAGAGTGATTTCCAGCATGGTTGACATAGTGATGATCAGAACCTTTGGACACGACATCATTGAAGATTTTGCCAAACACTCCAGCGTCCCGGTAATAAACGCGCTCAGTGACCAATACCACCCCTGCCAGCTACTGGCTGACATGCAAACCTTCTGGGAGCATCGCGGCGACATTCAGGGCAAAAGGGTCACTTGGGTTGGCGATGGCAACAACATGTGCCACTCATACATTAATGCCGCCCGAGTGCTAGATTTCCAGTTGAGCATTGCCTGCCCAGAGGGATACGACCCCGACCCGCAACTGTTAGAGACTAACGCCGATCGTGTTACAGTTTTTCGAGACATCAATGATGCAGTTGCCAACAGCGATCTGATAGTGACTGATGTATGGGCATCTATGGGCCAGGAGGAAGAACAACTCGCCAGAGAAAAAAGCTTCGCCGCTTTTCAGGTAACCCCAGATTTATTGGCCAAAGCTAATTCAGGTGCATTATTTATGCACTGCCTACCCGCTCATCGCGGTGAAGAGATCAGTGTCGACATGCTAGAAGCTCCCAATAGCGTGGTTTTTGATGAAGCAGAAAACAGGTTGCATGCGCAAAAAGCACTGATGGAGTTTTTACTCAACTCCAACCAATAGTAATAGGAGATATAGGCTGTCGCGACGTTTTTTTGCTAACGTCATGAAATCAGACAGCCTATTTGAAGTAACGGACATTTATTAGATCAAAGTTGCAGAAAATTCTGCTACCCTTAACCTCAGACAGACTGGCGGACTACGATCGCCGCTAACACCAGAAAAGCCTTAGCGGTAAGTTTGCGCTAAGTTGCTGATAATTTTCTACATCAAAAACACTTCACACAAACACTCCCTGCTGGATGAGCAAGATGATTGAGCTGAGACACTTAAAGACACTTTCTGCGCTGCGTGATTCCGGCAGCCTGGTTGAAGCCGCCGAACGAATACATTTAACCCAGTCCGCTCTCTCGCACCAGATTAAAGACCTGGAAGACCGACTTAATTGCTCGCTCTTTATCCGCAAAACAAAACCTATCAGCTTCACTGCTGCAGGCCGGCGCATACTCACCTTAGCCGACCAGGTATTACCAATGGTTAAAAATACTGAGCGGGAGATCGTTCGACTGGCGTGTGGTGAAGCGGGCAGGCTGAATATCAGCATAGATTGCCACAGCTGTTTTGACTGGCTGATGCCGACCATAGATTGCTTTAGAAAGAACTGGCCGGAAATAGAAATGGATCTTGCCAACAGCTTCACTTTTGCTCCTATTCCCGCGCTGGCCAAAGGCGATATAGATTTAGTGATCACCTCGGATCCTATTGCGCGCACTGGTATCAGTTACACCCCGCTTTTCAGTTACGAGTCACTGATCGCCGTGGGTAAAAGCCAGCCACTGGCGAGCAAGAAATTTATTAGCGCTAAAGATATCAGCAGCCAAACGCTGATCACTTATCCGGTAAACCAGGACCGCTTAGATATTTTCACCCGTTTCTTAGATCCTGCCGGCATCGAACCTAAAGAAGTCCGCACTGCCGACCTAACCTTAATGATGTTACAGCTAGTTGCCAGCGGCAGGGGAATTGCGGCACTGCCGAATTGGGCACTAGATGAGTACCTGCAAAAAGGCTACATCGTTGGTAAACCTATTGGCGAAAGAGGTTTATGGTGCACTTTGTATGCCGGTATTCGCCAGGAGCAGCAAAACGCCGAGTTCATGCTGGACCTTTTAGAGACTGCCAAAGAAGTTTCCTTTGCCAATTTGGCGGGAATAAAATCTGCTTAAAGATAGCAACTGCTCAGACGAGTGTTTATTTTCAATAAAATGCCACCTGCCTCTTGTTTATCACCTCTGATCACTTAAACTGTCGGATCAACTAATTTTAGAGCATCGGCAAAAGCAAGCAGCTTAGTAACAGGTAGCGGTTTTATAAACAGCCATAATTGTTAGATTAACTAGCAAGCGCTTTTGCTCGAACTCACTCGACGAAGAAAACTCAAAAATGGACATCTGGACACCCCAAAGCTGGCGCAACAAACCTATAGTACAGCAACCTAACTATAAAGACCTCGCACAAGTCACTGCTGTAGAACAACAACTGGCGAAAATGCCTCCTTTAGTCTTTGCGGGTGAAATAAGAGAACTTCACCGTCAGCTAGCTCAAGTCGCCGAGGGTAAGGCCTTTTTATTGCAAGGGGGAGATTGCGCCGAAACTTTTGCCGAGTTCAATGCCAACAAAATACGCGACACATTTCAAGTATTACTGCAAATGGCAGTAGTGATGAGCTTTGCCGGGGCTAGCCCTGTAGTTAAAATTGGTCGCATGGCTGGCCAATTCGCCAAACCACGCTCCAGTGATCTCGAAACTAAAGGCGATACAGCCTACCCTAGTTACCGAGGGGACATCATCAATGGCAATGACTTTACTGCCAGCGCTCGTGAACCCGATCCAGAGAGAATGCTCAAAGCCTATCACCAATCCTCCTCGACCCTTAACCTGCTCAGAGCATTTGCCCAGGGTGGTTTTGCCGATTTGCATCAAGTGCATCGCTGGAACTTAGGCTTTGTAGAAAAGAGCCCTCAAGGAGAGCGCTACCAAAACCTTTCTAATCAAATTGATCAGGCAGTGGCGTTTATGGAGGCCTGTGGAATCGACTCGACCACAACCCCGCAAATACGCTCTACAACCTTATACACCTCCCATGAGGCCTTATTACTTGGTTACGAAGAGGCACTGACTCGAAAAGATAGCTTAACCGATCAGTGGTACAACTGCTCGGCGCACATGATTTGGATCGGTGACAGAACTCGCCAACCTGATCATGCACATGTAGAATTTTTACGCGGGGTTAAGAACCCAATAGGTATAAAAGTAGGGCCAAGCACTTCGACAGAAGACCTGATCCAACTACTTGATACCCTCAACCCGGAAAACCTGCCCGGAAGAATCACCTTGATAGCGAGAATGGGGGCTGAAAAAATCCTCGAGAAACTACCGCCATTAGTCCAGGCAGTTAAGCGTGAAGGCCGCAGTGTAGTCTGGAGTTCAGACCCGATGCACGGCAATACGATTACCGCCTCCAGTGGCTATAAGACACGCAGCGTGGACGCAATCCTGACCGAAATCAAAGGCTTCTTCCAGGTACACAGTGCCGAGGGCACCCACGCGGGCGGCGTACACTTAGAAATGACCGGGCACAATGTCACAGAGTGTATTGGAGGGGCTTACCAGATCACCGAAGAGGGACTCGCTCACCGCTACGACACTTTCTGCGACCCTCGACTTAACGGTGAGCAGGCACTGGAACTCGCATTTTTGATTGCCGATACCTTAAAATCAGCAAGAGCCAGATAATGGCGGATCAACACTTGGCTATAGCCCATACTTTACGCGCTATCACCGCAGAAATGCAGCGCCAAAAAATGTGGCAAGATAAGCCCCCTACTGCCGAGCAACTCGGCAGTAAACTTCCTTTCTGCGTCGATACTTTAACTTTTGTCCAGTGGTTGCAATGGATCATGTTTCCCAGATTATTTGTTATCATTGAGACAGCCTCAGCACTGCCGAATAACAGCAACATGGCGAACATGGCTGAGCAGGCGCTAAAATCAGAGACTGCTGATACTGAAAAATTATTAGCCCTGGTAGTACAACTGGATAAAGATATAAATGGGCACTAAGCCCGTCAAATTCAAAACACTTTGAGAATACAATGTCATCACTTAGCTCCCTAACCGCCCTACTGCAAGAGAGCGGTGCCCAGTTTCGTATTTATGATATGGGCAGACATATCAATAAAATCAGCCCACAATTGTTCGCACAAATAGAGCAGGGACAGAAAGTATACCCCAGCCCTTACCTGCATCACGCCTGGCTGGCACTACTGCTGTGGAACCCAAAGCAAAAATTGCAGAATGTGGTGTGGTTTTTAAAGTTCCCTCTGGATGAGCAAGGGCACTTAGTTCAAGCGGTAAGAGATGATTTTATCAATCGATTGATGACCAATATCAACCAAATGCTACAATCCGCTGATCTAAACGAGGCCGAGGACGCACTGAAGGACAACCCATTTTCCTTCACCCCCGATCAAGAAAAAATGGCGATGTTCCACGCTATTACTCATCGAGAAATTGGCGCTGAAAAATCACAGTATTACCCGGCATGTGAAAAATACTATACCGGTAAAAGTGGCTGGGACAATTGGCAGAATTTAGGGCTGCAAGGTATTGCCGAAGTTGCTGTGCATCTCGAAAACAGCCAAATAGAGCTTGTACAACAATTTGATAATATTCCCGACCAGCCTTTAATTGCCCTCTGCACTTGCCTGGAACATGTCAACATTGATCACAAACTCGCAGCAAAAATCCACACTAAGCTGCAACAGAGCATACAAAAACACGCTAATTTATCTCTATCTGTGGCCCTGCTGCGTGCCGCACAGGCAGCCCCAGGCAAAGAAAGCAAAGCGGCGGCAATAAAGCTGCTGCTTGAATCTCCACTGGCCAATTCAGCAGAAGTATTAACAACGATTGCCGTCAAAGCCAGTGAGCAGCTGCTAGAACCACAATTACTGCAGTTATTTCTCGAAAAACTGGCCACTGGCGAAGCTGGGCAGCAGGGATTTTCGCGGATCTTGGCTGACCTAATGTTCTCTGAGCAATTACGCCAGGCAATACTACAAGCTTTTCGCCAACCTGATCGCAGCGCTGAACTAAGTGCGGCAATTGGTAACATGTTTGGATCAAATCGCTGATTTCAATAAACAACGGCCGCAAACCTTCAATCCATAGACCCGCTAAGTAATCCAAGAATGGATTGCTTTGGCTGGTTTATTCTTAGACATATATTTAGCGCTCTAGCGTAACCATAGAACACGCCACTCAAACACAAATACACATACACATACACAAGCAGCATAATACTGCTAAACATAATCGAAATATGCCCAACAACAATATCTGCTACCCTAAGCTATTTATCCGGTGTAAGTTGAGATATATTTGGCATAATTTCTTAGCTAGCTCCAAGCATACAAATACTTACAGCAGACTGTAGCTCTAATGCTGCAATTTTTAACGCAACAAAAGGCCGCACTATGCTTCATGAAGACAACCCAAAAAGCATCAAATATTATGTCAAAAGATTTTTTCTTAGAGAATCCTCCAGGTTTAGCAATAAAACCGTTGTAGACTTTCCGGCTGGGAACGGGGTTACTTCTAAACTTTTAAAAAGCATTGGCGCCAACCCATTAGCATTTGATCTCTTTCCCGAATACTTTAATGTTGAAGGCCTCACTTGCCAGAGAGCCGATATTAATACAGGTATCCCAATCGCAGACGAATCTGTTGATGCTGTTATGTCCCAGGAAGGTATAGAGCATTTCGAGAACCAACTTCTGGTCCTTAGTGAGTTTAATCGAATTTTAAAAGTCGGGGGCAGCTTAATTATAACCACACCCAATTACTCGAACCTGATCGGTCGGCTCAGCTTTTTATTGTCTGAGAACGAACGATTCAACAAAGGTATGGCCCCCAATGAGCTGGATGACATATGGATGTCGAACAAAGAGCTATCTGATGGCATTTACTATGGTCATATTTTCTTGATTGGCCTTCAAAAACTTCGTACTTTAGCAAAGCTGTCCGGGTTCAGTATCCGCAGTGTTGAAAAAACTAAAACAAAAACGACTGCTTTGATATTACTGCCCTTATTGTACCCATTTATTTTTCTCTCAAGCACAATCAGCTACCGTAAGACCTTAAAGAAAAACAAAGCGACGATGACAGCAAGCAAAAAAGCCGCTTATTATGAAATTTATAAATTATCGATAAATCTTCGCTCACTGCTTAACAGTCATATCTTTATAGAGTTCGTAAAAGACCATAACACAGATAAAATTCATGACTACCTTTCCAACCAGCACAAATCTTTCGGGACGACTTAGCAACTATAAAAATGCTCGGATCAGAGGCGGCGCTAAACAACCCAATCCATACATCAAAGTTGGCCATAACAGTGGCCAGCACAATAACTAGTGTAGTGTAACTTTAACTGAGATTATTGAGGTTTTGAGGTTTTGAGGTTTTGAGGTTTTGAGGTTTTGAGGTTTTGAGGTTTTGAGGTTTTGAGGTTTTGAGGTTTTGAGGTTTTGAGGTTTTGAGGTTTT
>Ga0105355_10001573_pt1 | contig 21006 bp, 20 predicted proteins | sample GOMGulsemesocosm_2_FD_83508 | JGI IMG/M metagenome (GOLD analysis project Ga0105355, IMG submission 83508) | Methane-oxidizing microbial communities from mesocosms in the Gulf of Mexico - GOM9C Gulf of Mexico | ecosystem: Environmental > Aquatic > Marine > Cold seeps | place: Gulf of Mexico... | reverse complement strand
TATAACCGAATGCCTGATGGGGAAGCTAAAGTGTTATTATTAGTTTCTATTTTAGGATTAGTGACCTATTTTGCTCACGGGGTTTTAAATAATTATTTAGATACTGATAAAGCCACCGTTCCGGTTTGGGGGGTAACTGCTTTGATCGTTATGCTAGATTTAAAGTATCCAAAAAAGGCTGTAAAATAATTTTTTTTAGTTCGGATTCTAATCTTTACTAAATCGTTTTAAGTCACTAATTTACTGTGTTTTTAATTGCGAAATTTCACTCTTTTTTAGAGACGTAAAAAAAGAATTACTAAAAAAAAGTGTAATTTAAAAGAATTAAATACATACATTTTTACCATAAAAAAACAAAATGAATTTTAATCAATTACATCATCATCATCTTAAGTCCCTTCAGGCTGAGTGATGATCGTATCTAATTGTTAACGATATATAAACACCGTCTGAGTTAATCAGACGGTGTTTTTTATTACCCCAAGGTTTTCTCAGACTATTAATAAAAAAAATGAGTAAACTAAAAATTGCAATTCAAAAAAAAGGAAGACTCAATGAAGAATCATTGAAATTACTTAAAGACAGTGGTATTAATGTTCAAAATGTTAAAGACCAATTAAAAGTAACAGTTGATAATTTCCCAATAGAAATTTTATACTTGCGAAATTCAGATATCCCTCAATACCTTGAAGATGGAACAATTGACGTAGCTATTGTTGGGGAGAATTTGTTAATTGAAAAACAAAAGAAAGTTCAAATAGTTAAGAAGCTAGGCTTCTCTAAATGTAAAGTGTCTTTAGCAGTGCCTAAGGATATTGAAGATGATTCATTAGACTATTTTAATGGGAAAAAAATTGAAACATCTTACCCGGTGACGCTTCAAAATTATTTAAATGAAAATAATATTAAAGCAGACATTCAAGTGATTTCTGGTTCGGTGGAAATTGCACCTAACATTGGTTTAGGTGATGGAATATGTGATATTGTAAGTTCAGGAAATACCTTATTCAAAAATGGATTAAGAGAAACACAAGTTATTTTAAATTCAGAAGCTGTTTTAGTTAAATCATTAAAGTTGGATGAGGCGAGAGAGGAAACCCTAAGTAAATTGATCTTTAGAATCAATGCGGTGTTAAGAGCAAAAAGTAGTAAATATATATTATTGAATGTACCTAATACTAGAATAGAAGCAGTGACAAGTATTTTGCCTGTTTTAAAAAGTCCAACTATTTTACCCTTAACAGAAAAAGGGTGGAGTTCATTACACTCCGTAATTGATGAAAATGAATTTTGGAACGTGATAGATGAGCTAAAAGAGGCAGGCGCAGAAGATATTTTAATTGTACCGATAAATAAAATGGTAATATGAAAACGTATAAGAAACCAACCCTAAGTCAGTGGTCAGTATTAAGTGAACGACCAACAATTGACCAACACCAATTATCTATGTCGGTGAGCGCGATAATGGATGACGACAAACAAAATGGAGATAAAGCATTAATCAAATACACCAGTATTTTAGATAGAGTTGACGTAACTAGCTTTGAAATGAGTGAGCAAGAAATTTATGAAGGCGAAAGAAAAGTGCCTGAAATTTAAAGGCAGCTATTAAAGTGGCGTATGAAAATATTTATAAATTTCACAAAATTCAACAGAAACCTGAGGACGTTGTAGAGACTACACCTGGTGTAAAGTGTTGGAGAAAATCATTGCCTATTGATAAAGTAGGACTATACATTCCAGGTGGAAGTGCACCATTGTTTTCTACTATTTTAATGCTGGGAATACCTGCTCAAATCGCAGGTTGTAAAGAAGTTGTTTTATGCACACCACCACGTAAAGATCAAACTATAAATCCAGCCATTTTATTTGCGGCTAAATTAGTTGGTATCACTAAAATTTATAAAGTAGGCGGTGCGCAAGCTATTGCAGCAATGGGATATGGTACTGAATCCATTCCACAAGTTTATAAAATATTTGGACCAGGAAATCAATATGTCACTAAAGCAAAAGAAATTATTCAGCAAAATGGAGTCGCTATTGATATGCCAGCTGGACCAAGTGAAGTTTTAGTGATTGCAGATGATTCGTGTAACCCCAGTTTTGTGGCTGCCGATTTATTATCACAAGCAGAGCATGGAGCCGATAGTCAAGTGATTTTATTAAGTGATAACGAAACCGTAATTGCGGATTGTTTAGCTGAGGTAGACAAACAAGTGCAATTGTTACCAAGGCTAGATGTTACCTTAAAAGCATTAGGAAATAGTAAGGCAATTGTGTTAAATAGTTTGGACGACTGTTTAAAATTTAGCAATGCGTATGCGCCAGAACATTTAATACTGGCATCAGATAAGGCGTCCAATTACTTAAACCAAATTTCTAATGCCGGCTCAGTATTTATTGGGAATTACAGTTGTGAATCTGCAGGGGATTATGCGAGTGGAACAAATCACACCTTACCAACGAATGGATTTTCTAAAAATTACAGTGGGGTGTCTTTAGACAGTTTTGTGAAGAAAATCACCTTTCAAGAGTTGACTAAAGACGGACTAAAGGGAATAGGATCAGCAATTGAAATTATGGCGGAAGCGGAGGGGTTAGACGCTCACAAAAATGCTGTCACACTTAGACTTAAAGAAATTAACAATGTGTAAAATAGAAAACTTAGTTAGACCAAATATTTTGAATCTGCTGCCATATTCAAGTGCAAGAGATGAATTTAACGGAAATGAAGGTACGTTTTTAGATGCCAATGAAAATCCATTTGGAAGTTTAAACCGGTATCCTGATCCGTGTCAAAGTGAATTAAAGGAAAAGTTAGCGGCTTTAAAAAAGGTGTCAATTGAAAACATTTGCATTGGAAATGGAAGTGATGAAATTATTGATTTGGCATTCCGTATTTTTTGTGAACCAGGAAAAGACAAAGCATTAACATTTTCGCCTACGTATGGTATGTATGATGTGTCTGCGGCTATTAATAATGTGGAGTTATTGAAAATTCCACTGAATGATAGTTTTCAAATTGATTTACAAAAAATTACTCCATTCTTTATGGATTCGAGTATTAAATTATTATTTATTTGCTCACCAAACAACCCTACAGGAAATACTATTGATAGTAAATCGATTGAATTTATTCTACATAATTTTAAAGGGATAGTTGTTATTGATGAAGCATATATTGATTTTTCAAGTCAAATATCCAAGCTTATGTTACTTAATAGTTACTCAAATCTAATTGTCAGTCAAACCTTTAGTAAAGCATGGGGGTTGGCAGCTGCTAGAGTGGGCGTAGCGTATGCGAATGAAACGATTATTTCATTTTAAAATAAAGTTAAGCCTCCCTATAATGTCAGTGGGTTAAATCAAAAAGCGGCTTTAAATGCATTGAATAATCAAAATATATTTGATAAAAATAAGAGTTCAATTTTAGCCGAGAAGCAAATTTTAAAAACTGAATTATTAAAGTTAAATGTAGTGCGAAACGTGTATCCATCTGATGCCAATTTTTTATTAGTTGAATTTGATAATGCGGATGATGTGTATTCTTATTTAGTGAGTCAATCCATAATTACTAGAAACAGAACGACTCAAGTTAAAAACTGTATTAGAATATCAATAGGAACATCTGAAGAGAATCAAAAATTAGTAACAGCATTAAAAAATAGGGCATGAAGAAAGTATTATTTATAGACAGAGACGGAACATTAGTAATTGAACCACCAGTGGATTATCAATTAGACAGTTTAGAAAAATTAGAGTTTTATCCAAATGTATTTCAATGGTTGTCTCGCATAGCGATTGCGTTAGATTATGAATTGGTAATGGTAACCAATCAAGATGGGTTGGGAACTGATTCTTTTCCAGAGGATACATTTTGGCCTGCTCAAAATAAAATTATAGAAGCCTTTAAAAATGAAGGAATTCAGTTTAGCGAAATCTTAATTGATAAAAGTTTTCCGTCTGATAATGCACCAACGCGTAAACCGAGAACAGGTTTGTTGAACGCTTATATATATGGTGAGTATGATATGGCAAATTCTTATGTGATTGGCGATCGCCAATCTGACATAGGATTAGCAAACAATCTTAACGCCAATGGGATATTTATTGGTGAACAAAATGATGAAGCTGCTTTATCTACTGCAAAGTGGTCAGAAATTTATCAATTTTTAAAAGCTAAACCAAGACAAGCAACTGTGCAACGAAATACGAATGAAACTAAGATTGAGGTCACGGTTAATTTGGACGGAAGCGGACAATCAAAACTAGATACAGGAATTGGTTTTTTTGATCACATGTTAGAACAAATTGCGAAACACGGAAATATTGATTTAAATGTAAGTGTTAAGGGAGATTTAGAAATTGACGAACACCACACGATTGAGGATGTTGCCATAACATTAGGAGAAACATTTAGCAACGTATTAGGGATGAAAAAAGGAATCGAACGTTATGGTTTTTTATTACCCATGGACGATTGTTTAGTTCAAGTCGCTTTAGATTTTGGAGGTAGACCGTGGTTAGTTTGGGATGCTGATTTTAAACGTGAAATGATTGGTGAAATGCCTACTGAAATGTTTATGCACTTTTTTAAATCGTTTACAGATGCCGCTAAATGTAATTTGAATATTAAAGCAGAAGGCGGTAACGAACACCATAAGATTGAGGCTATTTTTAAAGCATTTGCAAAAGCAATCAAAATGGCAGTTAGTAAAACTGGTAATTACAGTATACCAAGTACAAAAGGAACCTTATAATTTAAACTATTTATGATAGCCATATTAAAATATAATGCAGGTAATATTAAATCTGTTCAAAATGCCATTCAAAAACTAGGTTACGACTGTGTAGTAACGGATGATCCTGGGGTTATTCTAACCGCAGATAAAGTTATTTTACCCGGGGTGGGTGAAGCCAGTACCGCAATGCAGTATTTGAAAAACAAAGGATTAGATGTGGTGATAAAATCAATTACTCAACCGGTGTTAGGTATTTGTTTGGGCTTACAATTAATGTGTCAGTATACAGAGGAAGGTAACACGACTTGTTTAGGGATTTTTGATGCGGATGTAAAATTGTTTCCTCCGCGTTAAAAAGTACCTCACATGGGATGGAATAATTTAAGCAATTTAAAAGGTGAGTTGTTTACTAACCTTTCACCAAATGATGATGTTTACTTTGTACACAGTTACTATGCCGAGCTAAATGCTAATACAATTGCTAGCTGCAATTATGTGCAACCATTTAGTGCTGCACTGCAAAATAATAACTTTTACGCGACTCAATTTCACCCTGAAAAATCGGCAGGAGTTGGTGCGCAGCTACTTAAAAACTTTTTAGAATTATGAGAATAATACCCGCAATTGATATTATAGACGGACAATGCGTTCGCTTGTCGAAAGGTGATTATAATACAAAAATAGTATATAATGAAAGTCCATTAGAAGTGGCAAAAGCGTATGAGGCTAACGGCATTAAATATTTACACGTGGTAGATTTAGATGGCGCAAAATCTCAACATATTGTGAATTACAAACTACTGGAAGCTATTTGTAGTCGAACTAATTTAAAAGTAGATTTTGGCGGTGGTTTAAAATCAGATGAAGATTTAAGAATAGCGTTTGAAAGTGGAGCAAATCAAATTACGGGTGGAAGTATAGCCGTTAAAAACCCAACATTATTTAAAAGTTGGCTTGAAAAATATGGTTCAGAAAAAATAATTTTAGGAGCCGATTGTAGTAGTCGAAAAATTATGACAGCTGGATGGTTAGACCAATCAGAGTTAGATGTAGTTGACTTTATTTCGGACTACGAAACCCAAGGGGCATCTTATGTGATTTGTACAGATATTGCTAAAGACGGCATGTTGGAGGGCACGTCAAATGAGTTATATAAAGAGATTATTGAAAAAACGAATGTTAAACTAATTGCCAGTGGAGGTGTAGCGTGCTTTAATGATTTACTATTAGTTAAAGCATTAGGTTGCGAAGGTGTCATTATTGGAAAAGCCATATATGAAGGCAGAATAACATTAAAAGATTTAAAGCAATTATGTTAAAAAAACGAATCATACCCTGTTTAGACATCAAGGATGGGCGAACCGTAAAAGGGATAAACTTTGTTGGAATTAAGGATGCAGGTGACCCCATTGAATTGGCTAAAAAGTATGTAGAAGATGGCGCTGATGAATTGGTGTTTTTAGATATTACAGCTACGGTTGAAAATAGAAAAACATTATTAGGGTTAGTGGAGCAAATCTCACAAGAAATTAATATTCCGTTTACCGTTGGTGGTGGAATTAATTCGGTAGCAGATGTCAGTAATTTAATTAAAGCAGGGGCAGACAAAGTAAGCGTGAATTCATCAGCCGTAAAACGCCCAGAGTTGATACGTGAAATTGCTCGTGAATTTGGAAGTCAATGTGCGGTAGTTGCTGTAGATACAAAATGTGTAAATGGCGAATGGATGGTATTTGTAAATGGTGGACGAAAACCAACAGGAATAAAAACCTTGGATTGGGTAAAGCAAGTAGAACGCTTAGGCGCAGGTGAAATTTTATTAACATCAATGAACAATGATGGTACTAAAAATGGATTTGCGATTGAGATCACAAAGCAAGTGTCTGAAGCCATTAATATTCCTGTGATTGCGTCTGGTGGAGCAGGAAAAGCAGAACATTTTAAAGATGTATTTGAAAATACAGCCGCCACCGGAGGGTTAGCAGCCAGTATTTTTCATTATAACGAAATTCCAATTCCAGAATTAAAAGCGTATTTAAGCACTAACCAAATAAAAGTAAGACTATGACTATAGATTTCAAAAAAGGTAACGGATTAGTACCTGTTATTATACAAGACAATACTACATTACAAGTGTTAATGTTAGGGTATATGAATGAAGCCGCCTATTTAAAAACTAAAGCTGAAAGTAGAGTGACTTTTTTTAGCAGAACGAAACAACGCTTGTGGACAAAAAGAGAAGAATCAGGCAATTTTTTAAATGTAAAAGAAATACAAATTGATTGTGACAATGATACCATTTTAATAAAAGTCAATCCATTAGGACCAACCTGTCACACAGGATCAACGTCTTGTTTTAAAGGCGAAACTGCCAAAGGCTTTGTGTATAAATTACAAGCTACAATTAAACAACGTATTGACGACAATGACGAATCGTCTTATACCAACCAATTATTTAGAAGCGGCATTAATAAAGTAGCGCAAAAAGTAGGAGAGGAAGCCGTAGAAGTAATCATTGAAGCTAAAGACGACAATGACGACTTATTTAAAAGTGAAGCAGCTGATTTATTATACCACTATTTAATACTCCTGAAAGCTAAAAACGTCACATTTGAAGATGTTGAAACGGTGTTAAAACAAAGGCAATAATTTCAATTTATATTCGCCCCCCGTAAGGGGGGGCGTTCACCCCATTTTTGTGTAGGGTAGCAAAAATTAACTTTAAATTAATAGTGTTCAATTTATTAATGTCTAAATTTGAATGGCTTTATGAAATATAGAGGTATGTGTTACCATTTAGATACAATGACACTTTGCTTTATAGGACTTAAGCGATAGATAGTAAACTACTTACTGTAAATTAGAATTTGATAAAATAAGTAAAATGAAATTGAAAAAAATAGTGGAACCAATAGCTTTTATTCTATTTGGTTGGAGCATAATACTTTTTGCGCCCTCTTCTAAAGCTCCAAATCATTTAAACCCTGAGCCAAATGAAGCGAGTAGTGTTTCTGTGGTTAAAAAGGGAGTGTTAAATGAAAATTCAGATTTAATGATGAGTATTTATTGAGATTGAAACTAAAATTGGCCTAATAAATAGATTTTAATTCTAAAACCAAGCCATATATCCTTCTGACATAAATCAGTTCGTACTACTAGCTATAGTATGTATTTAAATAGTATGTTTGATGGAACCCTATGACCTAAAGTACTATTTGTAATTATCTATAAGCGTTTACAAATAAATAAGACAACGTCTATTAATATTTGATTTTTAGAACAGAATAAACAATGTCATTAAATACAAAAAAAAACATTTTAAATGATACTCTATTTAGTGTAATAATTGAAGTGTCTTTATTTCTTTTTTTACTATTTACATTGGTTTATTTAAATAATACTAACGAAAATTTAGATAACAAAAAAATATCCTCAACTACGATAAAGGAACTAAAGGGAATTCTTTCTAAGGATATTGAATACTATCATAGTAGTAAATGGAATGACAATTCTTCAATGTATTTAAGCTTAAAAGAATATCCTAATATTTTATTCAGGGTTCCATTTGCAGACAATTTCAATTACATTGTTGAGGATTTACACTTTCAAGACTAAGTATATTTAAAAGTTAAAAATATTGACTTAAATATGATTAAAGAATCTCAAGAAAAAGAAACAGTTTATGTTTATGAAATTTCTGATTCTGAATTTTTCTATTTTTCCATTGATGATTATAATCGATATCTACTTAAAAATCGATATTCTGAAAATAAAATAATGCAAGGTTTATGTATATTACTACTATTAATAGTAACATTTATACTTGTGAAAAAAATATTAAGATGAATAGAACACATACCTACAATACTAACTATAGTTAACTCAGTTTTAGCTGTAAATTGAAAGAACAAAGCATTTAATCAAGTCCGCCAAATCTTTTGATATGGCTATTAAGAAGAAAAAGATAATAACAAAATAAAAAGTTTTAGCTAATTGTTTATTCAAAAGTTTGGCTAATTTAAGCCAAACTAACCATAGTCGATACACTGGCAGAATTCATTACAATAATTTATATGAAAAATTTAGAGCTTCAAATAGTTGAAGAAACACTATTGTCTTCCTTCAATGAAATGCAATTAGAATTGGTATTATCTAGCGGAGTAGAGAAAAACCTTATTACAGAAACGGTTTTATTACGTCAAGATAAAATTTCTGAACACTTTTATGTTTTAGTATCAGGAAAACTAGGTATAAGAAACAATAAGACTGGAAGTGTTCTTCATGATACAATTGATGTAGGGGGAATAGTAGGAGAGACTGCTTTAATGGAAGGTGCGACATCTAAGGTTTCAATTGTTGCTATTGAAAATAGTACGGTTTTTGAAATTGAAATTAGTAAGCTTAAGGAATTGATTAATCAACAGCCTGAAATTGGTGCACTAATTTACCGTTTCATAGCCAAGTTAAATACTAAGCGATTAGATACTAACTATAGTTACTTTTGCGAGCGAATAGCAAAAAAAGAAAAGACAGAAAAGGAGTTAGGTAAAGTCTGGGGAAGTTTAGAGGATTCAATATTAGGTTTAAAAAAACTACTCTTATTTGCTGATAAAAATGGAATTCAGAATAATGGTGCCATTGCAAAAGACATAAGTGATAAAATTGAAGATGGATTTCGACTTTTCACCACTGATATAAATACAAAACTTTCTGACACTAGCCCATATTCAGTAGAGGTGAAAGAAGAGCTTGGAGAACGAATAAAAGAGGAAATACTTCCATACTTATTACTTACTGATACTGCAGAAAGAACGTATTCGAAACCAAGAGGTTATGCGGGTGATTTCTTTACTATTCATAGTATGTATGAAAATAAAGCAAGCGGAAGAGGTAGGCTAGGTCCATTGCTAGATAGATGTTTTTTAAATGAGCCAGCAGGTCGAGCAGTTCAAAATAGGAAAAAAATTATTTCTGACGAAATTGGTAAACTTTTAAAGGGTGAAAAAGAGTTAAAAGTGACAAGTATTGCGTGTGGACCCGCAACGGAAGTATTTGATATTTTTAAGAATGAAAATTCAAGAGGTTTAAAAGTTAATTTGTTGGATATTGATGAGGAAGCCATAAAGTTTGTTGAGGAAAGAATTGATAGTAATGGCTTGTCTGACTCTATTAATAACTTTCAGAAAAATCTAATTAGTCTGGTTAGAGGTAAAGAAACTTTGGAAATAGATGATCAAGATTTAATATATAGTATTGGTTTAATGGACTATTTCAATGATAGTTTTGTAATAAAATTCTTAGACTATTTTTATTCAAAATTAAAACCAGGTGGAACTGTTATTATTGGTAATTTTCATCCTAAGAACACCACTAAAGCTCTTATGGATTACGTTTTAGATTGGAAATTAATTCATAGAACAGAAGAGGAGATGAATACTATTTTTCAAAATTCTAAATTTGGTAAATCTTGTTCGAAAATAATTTACGAAAGCCAAGGTGTCAATCTTTTTGCATTTTGTGTAAAATAAGTGAAAGACCAGAAATTAATTATAGATTGAAACGATTAAAAAAAACATATAAACTAAGAATTGAATTTGGTGTTTAAAACAAGAATAATTTAAAAACAAAATATTAACTTTAGGCCATGTGCGTAATTGAGATTTTTTCGCTTTAAACTAGCTTACTTGACATATGTTAATCGTTAGTCAGAATACAGAAAAACAGAATCCTATGATAGAAATATTATTAATAACATTAATCATTCTTTCAATTGTAAATATTGTGATTGGATTAAAGAAGAAAGTTTCATTTGATATTAAACCTCAGTTAAAAGAAGTTGAAGAATCAATTTTAAAATTTGACACAACATTAGAACGGACTGAAAAATTAATTAAAGATGAGTTTCAAAGGAACAGAACTGAAACCAATGAAACATCAAAAACAAATAGAGAAGAATTAACAAAATCGCTAAAATCATTTGAGGGGAATTTTTCAGAGAAAATTAAAAATTTAAATGATTTGTTAAGACAAAATTTTGGAGATTTTAACAAACAACAAACTGATTCAAATAAACTAGCAACAGAAAACATAAAGGATGTAGAGAAAACAATTGAAAAAAATCTTAAATCAATCAGAGAAGATAATACCACTCAACTCAATGAGATGAGAAAAACAGTAGATGAAAAACTTCAAACTACTTTAGAAAAACGATTAGGAGAATCTTTCAAACAAGTAAGTGATAGATTAGAACAAGTGCATAAAGGATTAGGTGAAATGCAAAATATCGCAACTGGAGTTAGAGATTTGAAGAAAGTTTTATCTAATGTTAAAACAAGAGGTGTACTTGGGGAGTATCAACTTGAAAATATATTAGAACAAATTTTAACGCCTAATCAATATGCGAAAAATGTTGCGACTAAAAAAGGTAGCCAAGCCAATGTTGAGTTTGCCTTAAAGTTACCAGGAAAAGAAGAAGGAAAGGAAGTCTGGTTGCCAATTGATTCTAAATTTCCAATTGAGGATTATGATAGACTTCTTGATGCATTTGATAAGGGAGAGAAAGAAGGTATCGAATCAGCTCAAAAAGTTTTACTCAAAAAGATTGAAAGTTTTGCAAAAAACATAAGTGAAAAATATATTGACCCACCTCATACAACCGATTTCGGTATAATGTTTTTACCCATTGAGAGTTTATATGCAGAAGTTTTAAGGCATCCCGGATTATTTGAAATACTTCAAAGAAAATATAAAATAACTGTGACTGGACCAACGACTTTATCTGCATTATTAAATAGTTTACAAATGGGATTTAGAACACTTGCTGTTCAAAAAAGGAGTAGTGAAGTTTGGGATATCTTAAAGGCAGTAAAATTTGAATTTAAAGAATTTTCAGGGGTCTTAGCAAAAGTACACAAACAACTAAATACTGCTTCAGGTACACTTGAAACATTACGTACAACAAGAACTAATGTAATGGAAAGAAAGCTTAAAGATGTTGAAACCTTTACTGCTTTAGAATCAAAAGAAATATCAGGATTACCTGATAGTACTGAAACGGAAGAATCAGGTAATGAATAACTTGAAAAAAGGAGAGCATGTGTAAAATTATTCGGACAGTAATTCTTTCTCTATTCCTTTTTAATCGAATTTATTCATTCGGACAAGAACTAGAAAATAGTATACCTAAAACGATTCCAGCATTAAAAACAGCCATAAAGAAAGTTTTGGAAGAAACCCAAACACCAGGTGTAGGGCTAGCATTGGTAAATGCTGAAGGTCCTATATGGATTGCGGGATTAGGAAAAGCAGATATTGAAAATAATATTAGTGTCAATCAAAATACAATGTTCCGTATAGGTTCCGTATCTAAAATGTTTGTTTCCTTAGCTATTCTTAAGTTACAGGAAGAAGGTATTATAAACTTGAAGGATAAAGTCCGAGATATAATACCTGAAATAGAATTTCAAAACCCATGGGCAAATACCTCCCCTATTCTTATAGAACATTTACTAGAGCATACCACAGGTTGGGACGATTGGCACTTTAATGAATATGTGCTAAATAAACCTAACTTAAGACTTAAGGAAGGACTTGGTTTTCATCCACATTCTCGAATATCACATTGGGTACCAGGAACGCGTAGAGCTTATTCTAATTCAGGTCCAAATGTTGCAGCCTATATTGTAGAGAAAATTACAAAACAGTCTTTTGAAGATTATATTGAAGAAAACTTTTTCCAACCTATGGGTATGGAGAATATGACCTATTTTGCTACTGATTCCTATAACGAATTAGCTTCAATACTTTACGTTAATAAAATACCTCAAGATTATTGGCATCTTATGACGAGACCATCAGGGGCCATTAATGCCTCTCCAAAAGATATGGCAAAAATGGTTCGTTTTTTCATCAATAGAGCAAGTGTAGATAGCTTAAAGTTAATTAGTGATGAATCACTAGAACGAATGGAGACTGCTTCTACTACTATTGGTGACAGAGCAGGATTAGAAGTTGGTTATGGTTTATCAAATTCATCATCATCTCACAAAAACTTTATTTACCGTACACATATAGGAGGTGTTCATGGCGGTTTAACAGATTTTTCTTACCTACCCAAACTCAATGTCGGATATGTAATCATGATTAATTCAGAAAATTGGGAAGCACTTAATCAAATTACAAATCTAATTCGTGATTTTCAAGTGAATAATACCCCTAAAACGGAATGCTTGGTATTAAAAACAGTATGTCAATCTGAAAGTTATATATCTGGATATTACACTAAGCTAAACCCAAGATTCCAAATGGTAGCTTTTTTAGATCGTATTTTAAGCGTTCAACACATATGGCAAAAATCAGATACCATTTTTAGTCAAAAACAGTTAGGCGGAGAAATTGAAAAATACCTTTGCTTAAACGAAAACCAATATATATCAATCGAGACAGGAAAAATAGCAATGGTAAAAGCAATGGATCCGCTTGAAGGAAATATTCTGCAAGCAAATGGACGTATGTTTAAAAAGAGTTCTACTGCCACAGTGTTTGGTCAGCTTATTTTTATTTGCTTATGGTTTTTTGGTATAATTAGCTCAATTATATTAGGCATTATATGGTCTATTCGTTTTTTGATGGGTAAAATAGTGGGTGGATCAACTATTTGGATTAGATTATGGCCTGTTGTTTCCAGTTTAATAATAGTAATAACAATTGTACTGATTATTTTTGGATCTCAAAATTTTTGGGAATTATTAGGTAAAAGGACATTAATATCAATTTCTATTCAAGTATTCACCATTTGTTTTGCATTAACTTCTTTTTTGTCCGTATTTTACTTATTAAAAATTCGTCAACCTAAAATCAAAAAAATTACTTATTGGTATTCGATAATTTTAACTGGTTTGCATTTCATGGCTACTTGTTATTTTATATGGTTTGAAATAATAGGGATTCGAATTTGGAATTAGTTATTTTTAATAAATTGAAGAACTATACCGACAATAGATACATTTAATACGTAGTTCAGGGGTTAAATTAAAAGTTCTACATTCAGTAGAAAAGTACGCCAAATATAAAATTCGGCATTAGTAAATGTAAAATTTAAAAACAAAATATTAACTTTAGGTTATATACGTTTCCGATAGTTATCGGGATGAGAATTTTTCTCTTTGTAAATCCGTGCTAAACATAGGTAAATGTTATATAAAAAATACAGAATGATAAAAACAAAATTTACTATTCTATTCATATTATTGGTTCAAACAATATTTGGACAAACTAGAATTGACTACTTGTCAAACAATGGTATTGATTTAAGAAAAGATAGTCCAAGAATAACTGAAATTGATTTTAATATTATTGGTTCTGGAGCATTACATGGAAGTGCTAAAACTTATGACGCAGAATTAAGTTTGGTAAGCGCATTGGTAGAAAAAAATATTTTGGATTATTATATAATTGAAACCAATTATAGCCAAGCATACTATTTCCAAAAATACCTTAAAACAGGAGATGAGCAATTATTGAAAGAACTAACTCTTTCTTTTCAAACTATAGTTTCTCAAGAGGGAACAATCGAAACGTTTAATCATTGGCGAAATATTCGAAAATTAAATCTAAAACATCCGGAGAAACCAATTAAAATTATTGGTTGTGATGTCATAAACGACTATCGTTTTCCAATCAAACATATTTTACATTTAACAAAAGACAATAGTATTTGGAATGCTCGTGAAAAACTAGAGAAAGCAAACCAGCAAGTAAATTTAGACTTTTCAATATGGAATAAAGAAATAGATTCAATAGTTAAATCTTTCGTTAAAGATTATTTGATAAACAAAGAAGAATACAAAGCGCTAATTACTGATATTGAAATTTTTGACCATATCATTAATAATATCAATCACAATTTTGAAGACAAAAGAGAAAGAGAAAAAATCATCTTTGAAAACTATATGTTTTTACATGAAAAGCTGTGCTTGTCTGATACAAAACAATTTGCGAAATACGGTTATTTCCATATTCAAAAAGAACGTGAAGGAAATTACCCGTCATTTTTCACTCGGTTAATCGAAAATAATGTTTACGAAAGAAATAACGTAATAACGATAATGGGTTATCTAACAAAAAGTAAAGTGCTTTGGGACAAAAAGTATGATGAAAATGGTGATTACAAATCCTATACAACCAAAGCAGGTTATGGTATTTCTGACTATTGGAAAGAATACTTTAAAGGAATTAAAAAACTAAAAAAATCAAATCTTTCTGATTTAACTAAGTTTAAACTAAATCGAGAAAATTCACCGTATTTACTTGGTACAGATTTAGTAGAGATTAAAATGTTCCTCAAGGACCACAATACAAGTAAACTAAAAGAGAAAAATACTTTACAGTTCATAGATTACGCTATATTAATTAGCAATTCTAAAGAACAGATACAAATTGAAGAAATGAAATAAAAATGCCATATAAAAGTGTGTGAAAAAGCATAGGAAATTGATTTCAATGTTCTGTTCTTTAAAAAAATCCATCAAACATACAGTTTTATGTTTGGAGAAAAATAAACATGTAAGTCGTATATTTGGTTAGGTACTCCTATAAAGCTCGAGCTTTTTAACCGCCCTACGTTTCCTTACACTAATGTTGTCACCAATATTGCCATTTAAGTAACAAAAAAAGTAATATGATTAAAATTGTAATTATAACAGTATTAATATTTGGGGGTGATTGGTGCTTCAGCCAAACAGGAACTATTATTGAAAATAAAGTGAAACTTTTTTCGTTGGAACAGGAGAAGGACACAATTGACTTTGTTGTTATTGATACTATTTTAAATCAAAAGAAACCTATTTTTCTATGGTGTCAAGGTTCATTACCACTTCCTTTATTCTGTGAAGTGGAAGGTTATGGATATTTTTTTATCGGTGGCGGTCTATCTAATATTGATTACAAAAAGATTGTTAAAGATTTTCATCTAGTAGTCATTTCAATGCCAAAGATACCTGTTCTGGCTAAACAAGAAAATTTAAATAGTAGCTTCCACTATATACCAAATTCAGAGAGGCCAAATGAATTTCTGCCTGAATATGTAGAAGCAGATTATTTAGATAATTATGTCAACAGAGCAAATGCAGTCTTGAGTTTCTTGAAAAAACAAAAATGGGTTAGTGCAGAAAAGTTGGTTGTTGCGGGACATTCTCAAGGTACGTAAATAGCTGCAAAAATAGCTATCCATGATAAAAGGGTGAGCCATTTAGGACTTTTTGCAGCAAATCCATTTGGAAGAATTGACCAATTTGTTCGTCAAGCAAGATTAGATGCTCAATTAGGAAAAATCACTTGGGAAAAGGCAGACTCCCTGATGAATGATCTTTACGCGTCTTATAAAGAGTTGGATGATATAGAATTTCAAAAGGAAGTCCCTAGCTGGAAAGCAGCAAAAACCTTTTCAGAAACTTTTTATGATGACTGGCTAAAACTTAATATCCCCATCTATCTAACTTATGGAACTGAAGATGTAGGTGCTGCCTTATGTGACTTGATGCCTTTGTTTTTATAGAAAAGGGTAAAACTAATTTAACTTTAAAAAGGCAAATTGGTTTAGAGCATAATTTTTTTGAAGTGGATGAGGATGGAAAAACCAATTATGATAAAGCGCATTGGTATGAAGTCATGGAAGAGTTCATTAGTTGGATAAAATGAAAAGGTGATAATGGATATATCGTAACTAGAGAATTCAGTCGTTTATCAAAACATTGAGTGACTTGAAAGTCGGTTAAATGTAAACTGTTAAAAACAAAATGGTTATATTTGTCTAAGTACGTAATTAAGAGCTTATGGCTTTGTTAATTCGTGTTAAATAGAGTCAAATCGTTAGTAAACATTGAAAAAATTGACATTCAAAAATTTAGATAAGAGAACAAAATATTTTTTGACTATCCAAGCTATAGGTATGCTAATGGGTACATTTACCCATGTTCAATGGATGTTGATAAATGGGGTTTTATCTGTCAACTATAACGCGCCTTTATTGACAAAAATATTTTGGGACAGCTTAACCTTTCTTGATCCAATAGCCGCAATTTTATTATTCGTTAGACCAAAAACAGGACTCGTTTTAACCCTAATAATTATAACTGTTGATGTCATTCATAATAATCTATTCTACATAGACGAACTATACATCAATGCTCCTAATTTGACTATTTGGATTCAGAAATATTGGATGATACTCTGTCAAATTATTTTCGCACTATTTGTTTACTTAAGATTCAAGTACAACTATAAGGCTATAAAAATGATTATCAATAACTAAGTATGCGAGTTATTGATACTTAGAGTATTTCATAAACTCCCCACTAATTCGTGAACCTTTCGTGTTCAAATAGGAAAATAATATTAAATGAAATTTTATAAGTAATTTTAATGTCTGAAAAAAATAAATGCCGTTCCCTCTAATGTTAACTCATACGAAAGTTTGCGTGTAGTGACTAAATATAGTCAACGTCATGTAGAATTGAACGATTAAAGTGTCGGATATAAAAACTGTTGTGGCGGGTGATGTAAATCAAGGAGATGGCGTAGGAGTGGAACTTTATTTTAATAACATGTTAACCATTGAAAATCTCCAAAATATAAAACTATAAAACAAAAAGGTTATATTTGGCTATCTGCAAGTGAGGTAGCTAAACTATTTCTATGACCTTGCTAATACACATTAAACGTTATTAATACAATACACTATGAAGCAAATTATTTATTTATTTTTTATACTATCCCTCACAAATCTTAGGGCTCAAGAAGGAGTGAAGTATCAAAAACCACCACAAGAAATTTTAGAATTAGTAGATGTCCCCATGGCACCTTACATTACGTTAGATGAGAATAAGTCATATATGGTGATGTTGTTTAGAGATGCGTATAAAACCATTGAAGACCTTTCTCAAGAAGAATTACGCCTTGGTGGTTTAAGAATTGATCCTAAAACTAACATAGGAAGTAGAGTGACCTACTTAAATAACATTAAAATCAAGTCTTTACTAAGTAAAGGAAACGAAATTTCTCAAGTACAAGGATTACCGGTTAATCCAAAACTAACTAATTTTAAATGGTCGCCGGATCAAAAAAAAATGGCCTTTACACATACTACAACTAACGGTGTTGAAGTTTGGGTATTGGATGTGGTAAACTCTTCAGCTACTAAACTAGCCAATGTAAAGATTAATGCAAATATTGGACATGTAATCAGCTGGTTTGAAAATAGCCAATCTATTTTGGTTAAAACAGTATCAGACACAAAAAAAGAATTGATTGATACAAAAACAGCTGTGCCTACTGGACCAACTATTTCTGTAAATGAGGGGAAAGAAGCACAGAACAGGACCTATCAAGATTTATTACAAAACAAAAATGATGAGCATAATTTTGAGCAATTAGCACAATCTCAATTGTATAAAATAGCGTTAAACGGAACAGTAACAAAATGGTTAGATACTGACCTATATAATGCGATTGAGTTTTCTCCAGATGGAAACTACGTTTTAGTATCTACAGTGAACAAACCGTTTTCTTATTTAGTACCTTACCGTAGATTTCCATCTACAACAACAGTATATACTAAAGACGGTAAGAAAGTAGAAACTGTGCTTGAAGTACCGTTAATTGAAGATTTACCTAAAGGCTTTATGGCGGTTAGAACAGGAAGAAGAAATTTTGAATGGCGTAATGATAAACCGTCTACATTAATTTATACTAAAGCATTAGATGGTGGTGATCCAGCAACTATAGAGGCGTATAGAGATGAGGTATTTGAATTAGAGGCTCCGTTTAAGAATGGAGAAAGAAGTTTAGTAAAAACAGTTGGTAGATTTTATAGTATAGATTGGGGTAATAATTCTTTGGCTATTGCACATGATTATTGGTGGAATACTAGAAATACTAAATCATATACATTCAACCCATCTGATAATACGCAAAAACCGATTAAAATTACGGATAGAAACTATCAAGATAAATACAGCGCTCCAGGTAGTTTTGTAACTAAAAGAAATGAAATGGGAAGTGACGTTATGGTGTTGTTAAAAGGAAATGCTTTCCTAATCGGTGATGGGTTTAGTAAAAAAGGGCAATTTCCTTTTGTAGATAAACTGAACTTAAAAAGTAATAAGACAACACGTATCTATCAATCGACTTATACGGATAAAGTAGAAGATTTAAGAGATTTTGATCCTATAAAAAACGAATTATTAGTTAAAATTGAATCAGCTCAAGACTATCCTAATTATTTTGTAAGAAGAGTTAAGAAAAATAAATTGACACAGTTAACGTCATTTGAAAATCCTTTTGTAAGTATTCAAAATGTACATAAAGAAGTTATTAAGTACAAACGAGAGGATGGGTTAGAACTATCAGGAACTTTGTACTTACCTGTCGGTTATGACAAAGCTAGTAAAGAGAAGGTGCCTATGATTTTATGGGCGTATCCTGCAGAGTTTAAAGACAAAGCAAGTGCAGGGCAAAGCACAAAAAATTCGAATGAATTTACATACCCTTACTATGGCTCTATGATTTATTGGGTAACAAGAGGCTATGCTGTTTTAGATGACGCCTCTTTTCCTATTGTAGGAGAAGGTGATGATCAACCTAATGATACATTTAGGGCTCAGTAGGTGGCAAATGCAAAAGCAGCAATTGATGCTGTAGACAGTTTAGGTTATATCGATAGAGAAAGAGTTGCCGTTGGTGGTCATAGTTATGGTGCCTTTATGGTCGCTAACTTATTAACCCATTGTGATTTGTTTGCGGCAGGAATAGCAAGAAGTGGAGCTTACAATAGAACATTAACACCATTTGGTTTTCAAAGCGAAGAGAGAAATTACTGGGAAGCGCCAGAAGTGTACAATGCAATGTCACCTTTCATGCATGCCGATAAAATGAATAACCCTTTATTACTTGTACATGGTGAGGCTGATAATAATTCAGGAACCTACCCAATGCAAAGTGAACGCTATTTTAATGCCTTAAAAGGGTCAGGAGCAACAGTGAGATTAGTTATTCTACCAAAAGAAAGCCATGGGTATAGATCAAAAGAAAGTATACTTCATTTACTTTGGGAGCAAGACCAATGGTTAGAGAAGCATGTTAAAAACAAAAAAACATCTACTAGTAAATAGGGAAAAGGATAATGTATGCTTAGAATTGTACAGTCGTACATATGTAATATACCTAGATAATCGAATACAAAAAAAGCAGCTTAGATTTTATCTAAGCTGCTTTTTTAATATATAAATACATTGTTTAATCTCTTTCTGCTTGTGTAATTTCGTGAAAAGAAGCAGGTGTTTCGGTAATTCGAGCAGCTCCTTTTTTGTTTATTTTAAACATCACATCTTTTGTAATGGTAAATAATAACACAGATGAAAAAGACGTTTTTAAATGTGATTTAACTACGTCAAACGCTTCTTCTAAAGTTAATTTATCTTCTTGGTCTTCCGTCTCTCTTGACCTGTAACGTAACTTTAGTAACACTTTAAATCCGTCTTCAGAATAAATGGGTCTAACGAATATGTTTCTTAAGTTAGGTTTACCAATAGTTTTAGCCATAGTAAGCTTAGCAAAACGGTTTTCTTGAACGCTTTCTTCTACTTGTTTCCAAAATACTAAAAATTCATCTTGATATGACATAAACTAAATATTGATAAGTGTATAAATTGTTTATCCAACAATAAATTTAACTAATGAGTGAATTTTTAATCCGTAAGCCGAAATTACAGATTCGTTTACAGTTTCACTATTTGTTATTAGATCTAAATTTTTAACGTTTAATCCTCTTAATATTTGAGCACCAATTCCATAATCTTTTGGGTCAAAATGATATTTAACACTAGGTGTGTTATAGGATTTTAAGGTCTCCACTAAAGATTCTTTTTTCTCACCTTGTTGCATGAATAATAACACACCTTTTCCAGCTTGATTAATCATTTGTAAGGCTGCGCTTACATTAGATTGTTTGTCTGAACGAATAGAATCTAATAAATTGTGTGAAAATTGAGAGGATTCAACTCTTACTAATACAGGTTCTTCTTCCGTCCATTCTCCTTTGTATAAAACAATATGTTCGTCTCCAGTAGTAGTCTGTTCGTATGCGGCTAATTTAAAGTCTCCCCAAATTGTAGGGAAGTTAACTTCTATTTCTTTTTCAATTAAAGATTCATGCTTCATTCTGTAAGCAATTAAATCAGCAATTGAAATTAATTTTAAATCGAATTTT
>Ga0105355_10001571_pt1 | contig 21007 bp, 13 predicted proteins | sample GOMGulsemesocosm_2_FD_83508 | JGI IMG/M metagenome (GOLD analysis project Ga0105355, IMG submission 83508) | Methane-oxidizing microbial communities from mesocosms in the Gulf of Mexico - GOM9C Gulf of Mexico | ecosystem: Environmental > Aquatic > Marine > Cold seeps | place: Gulf of Mexico... | reverse complement strand
TAAGCTAGACTGCACCAATAATATCGCGCCCCATTTCGCTGGAATTGATATTTTAAGGTTTCCTTGTTGCGGCTTATGGACACCATGATTAAGCAGATCGGTCACCTGTTGGCCCTTAGCAAGCGGCAGCGTCACGATATTATTAGCAGCTGAGTTATTTAACACCACCCAGATAGTTTGCCCCTGATAACTGCGCTTAAATCCATATATATCCCTGTCATCATCCACTAGCAAGGTTTTAAAGTCACCAAGGCGTAGCGCCGGGTGGCTATTTCGAATTGCAATCAGCTGCTGATAATGCTGTTTTAAGTTGGTGTTAATCGCTACTTTATCTGCTTTGGCAACAGGGCGTTGTGATCCGTCTGGCAGGTATCGTTCGTCCTGATACTCGATATCTGGCCATAACATTGGCTTGCGATCATCTGGATCGTTGCCGCCCCACATTCCCACTTCATCGCCGTAGTAAATCATCGGCGCGCCGACATAGCTCATCTGCAATATCGCAAATAACTTCTGTAACTGGATTTCGTCTTGATTTGGTTTGCGAACCAGATATTGAGGGTTATTAGCCGCCTGCGACAAATTAAAATATTTGCCCCAGTCACGGAAATTGCCGATGCCGCGGTTAACAATGTGCGAACCAATTCTATTGGCGTCATGGCTGCCAAATAAGTTTTGATTCACATAGGCGACCCCTGCCGGATAGAGGTTGCGCAATTGTTTGAGTTTTTGGTCGAACTCAGTGGCGCTAATTTTCATCGCCCCAGGATTAAACAAAAACTCGGCGGCGGTAAAGGCGAAGTTATAATTCATTTCGCCGTCAAACTCATCGCCTTGCATGTAAGGTTTGACCTTTTCAGGTTTGTCGACAATCTCCGCAGTCAGGTAAGCCTGAGGGTTAACGCTTTTTACCAGCTCGCGCCAGTCTTTCCAGAAGGCATGATCGACCATAAAGGCGACATCTAAGCGCCAGCCATCGATGCCGAATTCTATGCCGCGACCTTTTGGGTTCATCCAGCGTCTGGTGGCGTTAAAAATATAATCCTTGGGACCGGCGACTATACCTTTCTCATCTTCGCGAAATTCCGGCAGTGACTTGACGCCAAACCAGCCTTCGTAGTCAAAGGTGGTGCCCTTTTGGGCATCATCAAAGCTAAGTATGGTAAACCAGTCTTTATAGGGCGATTTTTGTTGATGCTGCTTTAGATTTTGAAAGGCAAAGCTGTTGATACCCATGTGGTTGAACACGCCGTCGAAGATGATTCTGATGTTACGCTGATGAGCCTGGTCGATCAGGGTTAATGCCAGCTCATCGGCCTTGGTCCACACCCAGCTTGCCGGATCTAACGGGTTTTCCTTGGCCATTAGCACGCGATCAGCTTGAGGATCAGGGCCAAAATTAGGATCGATATGATGATAGCTGGCACCATCATATTTATGGGCCGAGGGTGAATCGAACACCGGATTAAGATAGATTGCGCTAATGCCGAGATCCTTGAGGTAATCGAGCTTGTCGATCACCCCCTGCAAGTCACCGCCATAACGGCGGCGTAACATGTGTTTCCATAATTCCGGCTCGCCGTTGGCCTGCTCGTAAGGTTGTAACTGATACCAGTCACTGCCCCAGGGATGGATTTGCCACTGTTTTGGCAGCGCTACGGGATCTGCCCCCTGAATACTTTGTACGGTCGGGTTATTGCTGGGATCACCATCGCGAAAGCGTTCGGGGTAGATCTGATACCAAACCACTGATTTGGCCCATTGCGGCACAAATTCTTGTTGCTGTTGTTGTTTATGTTGTTTTTGTTGTTCAGCTGATTCTTCATGTGCCAGGCAGGTGCCAGACAGGATCGCTAACATCAGTGCGACTAATTTTGTTTTCATTTTTATTTACCTTGGAGATAACTATCAGTTAAGAAAAGTTGAGAAAATAAGCTAAATGGCAATGTATACCCCCGTTGGCCGGTGCTAGCCAGTTCACGGATGTTTATATTCACCTGTCATTAATGAGTATCTAAAAAGTCTTGATGGCTAGGTAAATTACTGACGGTTTTTCCAATAATGGTCTTTAAACTGGCCATCAGCTCATCGATTTGTTCCTGACTGAGGGTGTCAGCCATCGGATGGTAATCTTCTGGTATCAAGCCCTGACCTATCATGACTTGTTGCCAGGCTATTTCAGTGAAAAGATCATCTTGTTCTCGGAACACTTTGCCGCTCTCTTTAAACAGAGATATTTTACGTTGTAGCGACTCTGGGATATCCATGCGCTGGCAATGGCGCCAAAGAGGGCTGTCGTCGCGGCTGTTGAGCTTGTAATGGAGAATAATGAAGTCGCGGATATTCTCAAACTCAATTTTAGATTGATGGTTAAACTCAGATACTTCGGCTGACTTGATGCCATTGTGAGGAAAAAATTTGAGTAAACGAATGGCTGCCGTCTGAATTAGATGGATGCTAGTCGACTCAAGGGGCTCGAGAAAGCCACTCGATAGACCAATCGAGATAACATTCTTGCTCCATTGCTTACGCCGTCTGCCGGTACGAAATGGAATAATTCTTGGCTGGGCTAATGCGGGTGCATCCAAGTTTTGTCGTAATGTGTCGATCGCTTGCTCATCACTCATGAATTTACTCGAGTAAACCAGGCCGTTGCCTGTGCGATGCTGCAGTGGAATTCGCCAGCGCCAGCCGCAATCGTGGGCGATAGACTTGGTGTAAGGCTCAATTGGCTTAACCGATTCACAAGGCAGTGCAACGGCGCGATCACAGGGTAACCAGTGTGACCAATCTTCAAAGCCGGCATGCAGTGTTTTTTCAATCAGCAAGGCGGCCATTCCAGTGCAGTCAATAAATAAATCGCCATCGATTTTGTGGCCATTATCAAGCTCGATACTTTCAATAAAGCCTGTCTCATCATTTTGATTGACCTGCTTAACGATGCCTTCTATCCGCTTTACGCCGATATTTTCACTGAACTGGCGTAGAAACTTGGCATAAAGAGAGGCGTCAAAGTGATAGGCATAAGTGATCCCAGGCAGGCTGGTGCCCTTAATTTGATCAAGTTTGGCAAATTTATTTTGCTTGGCGCTTTGATAGTTGACTGAATAGTCCCAAAAACTTGATTTATTGCCTTGTTGTTGCTGCTTGACCCAAAAATGATGAAAATCGCAGAAAGGGAAGTTCTTGCCGATACCGCCAAAGGCATGCATGTAGCTATCCCCCCGCTTGTTCCAGTTTTCAAATTCAATACCGAGCTTAATGGTGCCCTCGGTTGCTTTGATAAAGTCTTTTTCACTGATACCCAGGGCATTGTTGAAATTGATGATTGGTGGGATAGTTGCTTCACCGACTCCGACAATGCCTATTGTTTCCGATTCAACCAGGGTAATCTTAATTGTTTTACCTAGTACTTTAGCTAACAAAGAAGCCGTTATCCATCCTGCGGTGCCGCCGCCAATGATCACGACATTATCGATTTTATCTTTATTCATAATGACTCCAAAAAATTAGCTGTTCATTATCGCTCGACATCCTAAACCTTTTTAGTCCTGAACATCGCCGCTCTAAAACATCTCGGCACTTGTTCCCTACAGTGCTCTATCGCACACATCCATGTGTGCGCCTGTTGCCGCGGCATTGCCGCCATGCGAAGCCATGGATGGCGCAGGTAGAGCGACGCATTTATCCATGGAAGGATACATTAGGGCAATGCAGTCAGCATATTGCCGAGGATGCTAAAGCCGAGATGGCGGTACTTAGACTTTGTCGGGAACAAAAAATCGACCCGTTCGTCCTGAACATAAAAGCCCTTGTAACATGATATTACAAGGGCTTTTCAGTGCTATTTCTATTTACTTATAAGTCGATTAAAACTTGTAGCTCATGCCCAACAGGTAGGTACGGCCATAGTCCTGATAATCGCGGATCTGTAGAGCATTTTCACCCTGTAAAGAGGTAAATGGTTCTTCGGTTAAGTTTTGCGCTTGCAGGAAGATTGATAATCCTTCTAGGCTTTCAACACCGGCTTCGGTAAAGTCATAACCGATTTGAGCATCAATAATGGTTTCGCCTTGAATGTCAACTTGTACCGTTGAGAAGCCTATGCCATATACATCGCCTTTAAAGTCACTACGCTTACGCACGCTGGTTCTGGCTTGGAACCCAGATTTTTCATAATAGAAGGTTAACGACTGAATTTCTTCAGACAGGCCTGGTAGTTTATATTCGTTACCATTCTGATCTTCAATATCTTGTTTCACACTCGTAAAACTGGCGACCAGACCAAAACCGTCTAAGCTCTCGCTAAACATATTAAAAGGTAATGCAACAGATAGCTCATAACCTTGCAAGGTGCCGCCACCGCCATTAACTTTACCTGAGCCTGTGCCTGTAGAGTTCGCAGGAATTAAGCCAGTCGCCGGATCCGCAACGCCGCTCATGTCTACGTCAAACTTGCCATCGAAAATCCAGCTGCTAAGATCTTTCCAGTAGTAGGCAACAGAGAAGTACCCTTCTTCGCTGAAGTAGTTCTCATAAGTGAGATCCAGACCGACTGATTCTTTAGGTTCTAAGCCTGGGTTACCACCGCCGATGCTCCAGTAATTACCATTTTCGTCGGGTCTTTGATTATAACTTGCGCTAACTGAGGCGTTCATTTCATCAAGACGGGCACGAGAGATGGTTTTTGCCGCGCCAAAACGCACCGTTTGTGTATCATCAACTTTTAATGACAAGTTCAGGCTTGGCAGTACATGAGAATAGCTGTGGCTAACGTCAGTTGGTGACGCAACGACTAAACCATCGACCATACCCGAAGCAGAACCTTGTGAACTCTGTTTGGTGTGGACATAGCGAACACCAACGTTACCCGTAAGTGGCATATCAGCAACATCCAGATCAAGATCGGCTTTGACAAATGCCGAGGTGATTTCCTCATTAACTTTCCAAGATCTGGTCGCATGATTAGGATCGGTTAAACTTTGCGCCAGCAATCCGTAGCGGCCATCGTCAATCATCGCTTTAGAGTCATAAGCGATCATCTCGCCCATGCCAATGAAGTCCAGTGAAACACTGCCCTCTCGATATTCTTCAGGAACAACCAGAGTGCCAGGAAAAGCATCAATCGTCATGTAATAGCCTTCAGACTGCTTGCTTTTTTCGCGCTCGCGGTATGAAACACCATAGCTAATAGCTGATACAACTTCAGAGTCGATTATCTGAGTTGCTGCCAATTTTAACGCCGCTAATTCATCTTCGACACTTGGAGTATTTAAGAAGCCATCTTGCGCAGTATTTTCCAATGCCGTGCCGGTGATGTTGTACTTGTCGTTTAATGCACTGCTCCAGCCCCAAGTCAGCGGACCACCCAGTTGAATCAGGTTGTAGTCGCTATAATCTAATTCGTGAGAAAAGGTTGCGCCGGTGTTGCCGCCGTTAAATTCATAACCAATGTTATCTGCTACGCCTTCATTATCACCACGACCGGTGCCCGCGTATGATTCAAGACTCCAGACTTTACGCTCAACCTTTGAGTAACTGACGTCAAATTCGACAGTTAACGTATCGCTCACAGCATATTCGGTATTAAAACCAAGCGACAATAAGTCAGCTTTACGTTCTTCATAATCATTACGAACGACAACTCGCTGTCCTTGAGTGATCGCACTGGTTACGAAACCTGTTTCTGGGTCTATGGTCGCGGTATCTTCAGCGATAGAACCTTGGCCCCACGCGAATGGCACTTCGATACCACGTAAGATTTTAGTGTCTAAAAAATCGACATGTAGGGCATCGAAGGTCATTTTCAGGTTGTCTGTTGGCGCTAATTCAACCACCAACATTGCCGAGTCGCGATCTAAAGTCGAAGAACGAACGAATGGCTTGGCACCACCCAGAATAGACAATTCTTTGCCTTCATAGCTGAACCCCGGGTAACCCCAAGCGTTCCAGCGCTTTTCCTGGTTTGGTGATTTCATTGTTGAGTAAGCGAACGCGATACCTACTTTATCGTCGGCAAATTTATCCAGATATGAGAATGTGCCTCTAAAGCCACTGTTATCGCCGTCTGGGTTTAACTTGTCAAAACTGGTTTTTTCGAGCTGGCCGTTAAGCTGAATAACGCGGCCATCTTGTGACAATGGGTTGATGGTTTGCATGTCGATAACACCCGCGATACCTTCGCCTTCAAGCGATGCATCAGGTGTTTTATAAACGGTGACACCGCTCATTATTTCCGATGGGTAGAGGTCAAATTCAACGCCACGGTTGTCACTGATAGAAACTTGTTCACGACCATTTAAGGTGGTGCCACTTTCGTTTTCACCAAAACCACGAATACTTACTCGGCTGGCACGGCCATCAAGACGCTGTGCGGTAAGACCTGGCAGACGAGCAATAGACTCGGCAATTGATGAATCAGGGAGCTTGCCAATATCTTCAGCTGATAAAGCTTCAACAACGCTAGATGAATAGCGCTTAGTATTCATTGATGCAACGATGCTGCGGCGAAAGCCACTGACTTCAATCGTTTCAATCTCTTTATCTTTCGCTTGCTTCTTCGCTGCGTCATCTTCTGCAGCGTATACTGGCATGCTCAGCGCAATGCCACTAGACACGATGGCCAGCGTGATCAGACTCGGTTTAAATTTCGACATGTAGTTCTCCATCTATTATTAATTATCATGTGCCCTTTAATTAATGTCGGTCGTCAACATAAATTTTTAAGCTACCTTTATTGGATAGGGCGATACTACTCCCATGATGATTACCTAAACAACCTTATGCATACGTATTCAATGTCACAAGGTAACATTTTCGTTACATCTTTGCCGCTCTAAATTCGTCCAAAAAAGCCACCACCCAACTGTATGTCATTGTTTGGACTAGAAATAGTGCAATATGTCGCAAAACTGTTATTTACGGTTTTCTATGCATACGTATGCACACCTATTGAACTATTCTGCAAGGATAACGTATTCTGCTGACAACTTAAAAACTCAGCATGGTCAGGCGTTCTGATTGAGCAGCTAGCCATGGCATGAGTCGCAATAAAAGATTGAGGTCAAGATGAAACAAGTTCCTTGGTGGCAAGGTGCCGTGATTTACCAAGTGTATCCACGCAGCTTTATGGATTCAAATAACGATGGCATTGGCGATCTTGCTGGCATCATTAATAAATTTGACTATATAGAGCGACTCGGTGTCGATGCAGTATGGATTTCCCCCTTCTTCAAATCCCCAATGAAGGACTTTGGTTATGACATTAGCGACTATTGCGATGTCGATCCCCTGTTTGGTAACATCGATGATTTCGACCGACTCATCATGCGGGCCAATCAAGCAGATATTAAAATTATTATCGACCAGGTATTGAGTCACACCTCTGACCTTCATCCTTGGTTTGAAGAGTCTAAGCAAGATAAGAGCAACGCCAAGGCCGACTGGTATGTCTGGGCCGACGCTAAGCCAGATGGCACGGCGCCCAATAACTGGATGTCGATTTTTGGTGGTACTGCATGGCAATGGGAACCGCGTCGCGGCCAATATTTCCTACATAATTTTTTGACCAGTCAACCCGATTTAAACTTCCACAACCCACATGTACGTGCTGCGGTGCTCAAAAACGTCAAGTTTTGGCTCGACAAAGGCGTCGGCGGATTCCGCCTCGATGCAATTAATTTCTGCTTCCACGACAAGCAATTAAGAGATAATCCGGCCAAACCCGCCAGCGAACGCACTGGTCGTGGATTTAGCGAAGATAATCCGTATGCCTACCAGTATCATTATTACAATAATACCCAGCCTGAAAACCTCGGTTTCATGGAAGAGTTGCGTCAATTATTTAATCAATACGACGATGTGGTATCACTCGGTGAAGTATCTTCTGAAGACTCACTAAAAGACATGGCGCTCTATACCCATGGTGATAAACGCCTCAATATGGCCTATAGCTTCGAGCTATTAACCGATGATTTTTCGGCGCAATACATCAAAGACACTGTGTCATCACTGGAAACGCAGATGAGTGATGGCTGGCCTTGTTGGGCGATTAGCAACCATGACGTACAACGCGTGATGACCCGTTGGGGCGGTGATAATCCATCGCCACAGTTGTCTAAGATGCTAACCGCCATGCTAGGTTCATTGCGTGGCAGCATCTGTAGCTATCAAGGTGAAGAGCTGGGCCTTGGCGAAAGTGAAGTGACTTTTGAACAGCTACAAGATCCGTTTGGCATCACCTTCTGGCCACAGTTCAAAGGCCGCGATGGCTGCCGCACCCCGATGCCGTGGGTTAAAGAGGCGCCACACGGCGGCTTTTCAAGCGTCACGCCATGGCTACCGGTATCACAAGCACATCGCAACTTAGCAATCGACCAACAAGATGAACAGCCAGACTCAGTACTCAATAGCTATCGCGCCTTCATGAAATGGCGTAAACAATATCCAGCATTAGTACATGGTGAGATCACCTTCGTCGACGGACCAGACAATGTATTGTGCTTTGTGCGCAGTGCCTTGGTCGATGGCATAGCTCAAAAAATATTCGCGGCATTTAATTTTAATAACCATGGGATTGTCGTACCCTCTTTTGGTGAGGTGGTTAACTACCTTGACGCCTCGCCTTTTTTAATTGATGCTAGTGCGCAGACAAAAGACACGGCGCATATCGATGTGCCGCCCTTTAGTGGATTTTACGCGCTAATCAAATAATACGCCCCACAAAACCTCCACTTTTATACCAAGTGGAGGTTTTTGTTATAAAAACAACAATAGGAATCCCCATGGCAACGTTTAACCCAGCGGACACTACGCAAGCAGGCGCTAGCGAACAACCCAGAAATTATACTTTCGCACTGACCAGCCTTACCTCATTATTTTTCATGTGGGGCTTTATTACTTGCCTCAATGACATCCTTATTCCCCACCTAAAGAATGTATTCTCGCTTAGTTATACCCAAGCGATGTTAATCCAGTTTTGCTTCTTTGGTGCCTACTTTATTGTGTCGCTGCCTGCTGGCATTCTGGTCAAGCGCGTGGGCTACAAACGCGGTATTGTCACCGGTCTCACGGTGGCTAGCATCGGCTGTGCCCTGTTCTACCCAGCCGCTGCATTGCAACGCTATGAGTTATTCTTAGCCGCTCTTTTTGTGCTGGCGTCAGGCATCACTCTGCTTCAGGTCGCGGCCAACCCATACGTTACGGCGCTCGGTAAAAAAGAAACTGCCGCCAGTCGTTTAAATATGACTCAGGCATTTAACGCCCTTGGCACCACCGTAGCGCCGTATTTAGGCGCGTTGCTGATTCTCTCTGGTGTGGTCATCGAGGCAAGTGCCATGACAGATGCTCAGCGATTAGCCGAAGCACAAGCGGTGCAGTTTCCTTACATCATGCTATCGGTCGCGCTGTTAGTCTTAGCAGCGATTTTTAGCGCGCTAAAATTGCCAACCATCGCCACTATTGAAGCGGTAAATCAAGACCAACAAGGCAGTGCATGGCACCATAGCCACTTAGTCCTTGGCGCACTGGCCATCTTTGTTTATGTCGGCGCTGAAGTATCGATTGGCAGCTTCTTGATTAACTTCCTCGGTGAAGACCACATCATGGGCTTTGACGAGTCTCAAGCCGCTAAATACATTGGTTGGTACTGGGGCGGCGCCATGGTCGGTCGTTTTACCGGCTCGCTAGTGATGCAAAAGATAGCAGCAGGTAAAGTCCTGGCGTTTAATGCACTGCTTGCTTGCGCCCTCGTGCTAGTCGCAATCTTTAGCCAAGGTAGCCTCGCGATGTGGGCGATTCTCTTAGTGGGATTGTGTAACTCAATTATGTTCCCGACTATTTTCAGCCTTGGTTTAGCCCAACTTGGTCACCTAACCAGTCAAGGTTCAGGCATTTTATGCCTCGCCATTGTTGGTGGTGCCATTATTCCTTTATTACAAGGGGTACTGGCCGATACGCTAGGTGTGCAACTCGCCTTTATACTGCCGAGTATTTGTTACCTTTACATCGCTTATTATGGGCTTAAGGGCAGCGTACCAAAGACAGATTAGTCTATTGTTCTGACCGTGGAATAAAGCCGCAGACGCGGCTTTTGATGACAAACATATAATTTAAATCGTTTGTCCGTTATTATTAGCATTCCTTTACTGACAAGTGCCGCACTCGATGATGAAAAACAAAGCCACTTCTTTTGATATTGCCTATCAGGCAGGTGTTTCACAATCGACGGTCTCGCGGGCATTAAGTGGTTCACCACTGGTGAGTGAGGAAACACGGTCAAAGATTAAAGCTATCGCCAAAGAACTCAATTATAAGGTCGATAAAAACGCCAGTAATCTGCGCACCCAAAGTAGCAACACCATTGCCCTGCTGCTGTTTGAAGATCCCTGTGGCGACAATGCCAACATCAACCCATTTTTTCTCTCGATGCTTGGCAGTATCACGCGAGCTTGTGCCAACGCCAATTACGATTTATTGGTCTCATTCCAACAGATGGAGAGTGACTGGCATGCAGATTTTGAAGATTGCCATAAGGCCGATGGCATTATCTTGCTCGGTTATGGCGATTATTCCAGCTATGAAGAGAAGCTCAATCAGCTTATCGAACAACAGACTCATTTTGTGATGTGGGGCGCGCCCACGCATGGAATTAATACCGTATCTGTTAGTTGTGATAATCAGCAAGGAGGCTTTGATATTACCCAATACCTGTTGTCGCTTGGCCGAAAAAAGTTTGCCTTCATTGGTCAAGCCACCTCAGATAGCCCTGAATTTTTGCTACGTTATCGCGGGCATTGTAACGCCCTAATACAGGCAGGTATTGACATCGATAACAGCCACCAGCTCGATTCTGACTTTACCGAACAATCAGGCTACCAAGCGGCGCTAACCTTACTCAACAACAAACAAGACATCGATGCCATCGTAACCGCTAGTGACATGATCGCAATAGGCGTGATCAAGGCACTAAAAGAGCAAGGACTGGCGGTACCACAAGATATTGCGGTGGTTGGTTATGACGACATCTCTATCGCCCGATTTACTTCACCACCGTTGACGACAGTGCGTCAAGACACCAATTTAGCCGGTGAGCTATTGGTCAACAACCTCGTCAGACTAATCGCTGGCGACAAGGTTGAAGCCAGCGTGATGCCCGCAAAAATTGTGGTGCGCGAGTCTTGCGGCTGCTAATGTTTTACATAGTTTAAAGCCCGAACAATTGATCCACTTTGGTGATAATCGGATCGGCGCCAAAGCTATGGTTCGATAACACAACGACGGTGTAACCACTGTCCAAATACATGTTGAGCTGCGAGCTAACGCCAGGAAATGAGCCGTTGTGACCAACAACCCGCTGCTGTTGTTGCTGCCAAATGCCAAAACCAAAGCCATAGCGCGTCGAATTAAACTGCTTTTTAATCGTCAAGGCTTGCGTGGTCAACTGCTTGTTGAGTAATTTGTAGTCGAGCAATGCACGCGAAAACTGATACAAGTCTTTAACCGTCGAATAACCACCACCCGCCGGCCCACCTTTTTTGTCATGAATAAACAAATTGTTACGCCATGACTGCGCCTTGCCATAATAAGAATAACCTATCGCCGCATTGCTCACTGGAAACTGCAGATCTAGGCTCGCTGTATCGCTCATGCCAGCCACGTCATAGATATTTTTCTTAATATACTGGTCATAGTGTTGACCGCTAATTCTCTCGATCACCAAACCAAGTATCAACATGCCGTCATTACTGTAGCGATAGTTTGTGCCAGGCGTAAAATTAAGCTCCACTTGGCTCAGCGCCTGCTCACAATCAGCAATCGACTTGACAACCGACACCTCGCCTTGCTCACAACTCAAGCGCCCAATGCCAGAGCTGTGGGACAACAGGTGCTGGATTTGAATCTGTGAAAATCGCTTATCCAGACCCTCTACAGCCAACACAGTAGCTAGGTAATCATCGAGTTTGAGTTTTCCATCCTGTACCAGTCTTAAGATAGCGACACTGGTGAACATCTTATTCATTGAGCCCAAGTTGAACCGCGTATCGATGTTGTTTGCCACCCCAAAACGTTTACTGGCCAGGCCTGTCGCTTTAGCCACTAACACCTGGTCTCCCTTTGCCACCAGCACCGCACCGGAAAACGTACCCGCCGCGCTTAATTTGTCGATGTAATGGCCTAGTTTTTGCGCCGCTCCGGCGTCGTCAAATGAACTCGGCGCTGCTAACCCGCTTGGTGCATCGGTGGTATTTAACCGGATCCGGCTAATTTTATGCGGTGCTTGCTCGGTGAGTGACAAACTCAGGCTATACCACAGCTCGGTATTTTTAGATTTGACCAATACGTTGCTATCGATAGACGATGGCCCATTGTCCACCACCACGATTGAGTGAAAATCTAAACCACCATGAAAATGACTCTCGGCGGCTAAATAGTTGCTGTAGCGATCGAGTCCGAGATTATCTCGATTCTGCTGCGAAATATTGCGATCGGTAAAGCGCTTAATCTCCTGATAATCTTGCGAAGTGAGCGCCGTGATCAGTTCATTGGCGATATGTTTTGACACCTTAAGGTGGTTGGCGTTATTGGCCATGGCACTAGCACCATAAAGCGATAATATCAGTAATGCACAAGTTAATTTAAAACGATACAATGTGATTTTCCTTTTGTTTAAATTCAGTGTCATCAATATTGTCGTTATTAGCGCGCTTGCCAATGATAAAAACAGTATTTTTTTGTGATGAATTTGTTAGGGTCACGTTTTTAAAGGGTTTTAGCTTGGTTAGTCAATTATCGCTGGATCAATTATCGCAATCAATTTTCTGCATTGACCGTTATATTGTCGATCCAAAGAAGGGCACTATTTGTGTCGGCGGGCAGCAATTTACCATCGAGCCAAAAGCCATGAGTGTGCTGTTGGTATTAGCCGCAAGCCCTGGTGAAGTGATTGATCAGGAGACGATATTTTCTCAGGTGTGGCCAACATCAATATTTAGCCCCGGGTCAATCAGGCGATGTATTGGTATCTTACGAAAAATACTGGGGGATTCGAGCAATGACCTTATCATTACCCACCCCAAAAAAGGCTATCGCTTAAACGCTAAAGTATCAGTGGTTAGCAAAGCGTCAGCGCCCGTTAAAATTCGCCTCGCCATCGCCGCGAGCATATTATTACTCCTAGCGATAGTATTTTCCTTTGGCTCACCGAGTCAGCACACCGAGCAATTTGATATCGTCGAGATGGTGCCGATCACCGCTACCCAAAGCGATGATTTCAACCCGCAGTTTTCCCCCACCGGTGACAAGATAGCATTTATCCGCATTGGCGCAGCGCAACAGAGACAACTTTGGATCAGCGAATTAGCCAGCCAGCAAGAATATCAGCTTAGTCATATCGCCGGACATATCAGCCAATATAGCTGGTCACCCGATGGTCGCTCAATTATTTTTAGCGCTTACAACGATGGCAAAAAACAGCTCTGGTCAATCAACCTAACGGAAAGTCGTTTAGCCAAGAAGATCGTCGATTTAAGCCAGCGCGAACCAATTAGCTCGATGCATATGGGCCAAGGAAACCGCCTTTATTATCTGACTAAACAAGGTAACGCGATCAACCTCATCGCCTTAAATATTGTGACCCGTCAGCAGACGCTTATCGCCACATTTAACGACTCATTTAAACCTTATGAGATAAGCCTAAACAGCAGCCATATTGCACTAATCGGTTTCGATGCTCAGGGCCATTCGCTACTCAAACAACTCGACTTGAAGAGTTTTAGCCAATCGACTATCGCGCAACTAAATGCCAATCGCTATTTTATCGATTGGCATCCTAGCCAAACACTATTGTTAATTAGTGATGGTCGCCTCCTTAGCACCGTCGATAGCACGGGCAAACAGAGTGCGCTTAACTTTGAGAACTTTGACTTTATCGCGCACCCTCAATTTACCCCATCGGGGGATGGTATCTTACTAGGACGTGCCATCTTAGACATCGATATCCACAGTTACCCGCTTGAGCAGGGTTTACCATCACAGGCCCTAATCAATAGCAACACGGTTGATCGCGGCGCGGCACTATCGCCTGATGGTAAAAAGCTGGCGTTTATCTCTCATCGCAAAGGGTATGGCCAGCTCTATCTTTATGACATGACCAGCAAGAAAACTCAGCTTATCTACGCCAATAGCGAGAAGTTGCTCGGCTTATCACAACCAATTTGGCATCCAAATAGTCAGCAGATAGCCGCTGCCAACTATGAGTTTCCAATCCTAATTTCAATCAAGCCAGCGGGCGTTAGCAGCGAGAAGCTGACCAAGCCATTAGGCGTCCCACTGAGCTGGTATCAACAGCAAAACGCCTTGCTAACCCAAAGTTATCGCAACAACTCTTACGACCGACTAAACCTAGACGATCACACCAGTGATTGGCTTGCCAAATCGGCGGGCAATAACGCGGTGATAGATCAGCAAGACCAACTGCTTTTTGTGACCAAGGCTAGCCTTAAGCAACTTAGCAACGATCAAAGCAGCGCCATATTTGACCCAGACTCAGGTTTTGAGCTGCTCAATGCGATCAAACAATCTAGTTATTTATATATTGCGATGAGCAAAAAACAACAGACCGTGATTTTGCGGCTAAGCCTCGAAAGTGGTGAGCTCTCTAACGTGACTCAGCTACCCAATGAGATACAACGCTTAAGCGCTGTCACTAACGACGCCGTGCTAGTCGAGTTGGCAGCGAGTCACAAAGACATCGTATTACTAACATTCGCGCAATAAAAAATACAAGGACAAGCCATTGAATAACCATAAACAAGTACGCGTTGGCGTCGCTGTCATTATCATCCGCAATAATCGCATTCTACTGGGCGAGCGCATCGGCTCACACGGCGCCAATACCTGGGCCACACCGGGTGGACACTTAGAGATGGGTGAGAGCATCGAAGACTGTGCCCAACGCGAGGTGCTCGAAGAAACAGGTTTAGTCATTGGCAATATCAAGAAATTCGGATTTACCAATGATATCTTCAACCAAGAAGACAAGCATTACATCACCCTGTATGTAACCGCCGTGAGCGAACACGGCGAGGCACAAATCAAAGAGCCAACTAAATGCAAGCAATGGCGTTGGTGTGACATCAATGAATTACCTAAACCGCTATTTTTGCCGTTAATTAATTTGCTAACAGAGCGCGCCAGTAGCGCCGCGTTAAACCAGCTATTTCAATAGTAGGCATAACATTAAGCAACATATTGCTTCCCCTACTCCCAGCTGAGTCGACACCCTTGAGATTGCATATTGTCTAATGTAAGCGCAGCTCAATACTTAGCCTATGGTTTCTCCCTGTCAACGCTTAACTCGACACCTTACGATGCAAAGCCCATGACTCGGGGTCTTGGCGGCTTGCTGAGCCTTACCAAGCAGAGGGATTTCACCTCCAATCTTCTACCGATTTAGCTCGGCGCACTGCCTGTCCAGTATTTGTAATTTTGAATACTCCCCAAAGGCCGGAATATCTTCCCAATTATTTTTTACATCCACTTTACTCTTTGCAGATGTACTTTCAGAGGTTAGGTAATCGGTTTTTTCTATGTATAAGGAGCCATCAACTTTAAAGACGTACAAAGTCCTTTCTTTTACTTTCTCAGTCTCACCTTGATGTTCGATATGAGTAGCTAGCAATAAAAACAACTTATTGTCTATAATTTTAAATTGATAACTTAACGTTATTCTTTTTGTATCATCTATAAATGATACCACGTAAAAATTATCGCTAACTTCTATGAAACATTTCAATAAATTATTTTGATTTACTAAAACCGTGTACGGCTCTCTAGAATCATGCAAAATAGCTGCTTCAGCTGAAGTTAAAATATCAATAGGTCGCTTTTTAGCGATAAACCATTTCTTACAATACTCTAAATTAAACATTAATAAACTTTACCTTCTTTATATCTAATTATAATCCCAATCAAACTTGGAGTCAGGTAGTTTTTGCCAAGCCGCCTCTCCTGTTGTTCTAGCTAAATCGAGTTTCTCCTCCTCGAGATATTTATAAGCATCAATAAACAATTTATTTATTTCAAGCCGCAAGTTTGTTTCTAATTCTCGCATAGTGTATTCCTAATCATCATATGTAGTGGTAAGAACAAAGCGGACAGGCAACAATTTATACTTGACCACTTCAAAAGACCATACAAAATTATATGCCCCTTCCTATTAATTTTGCTTTCTTAACTAAACATAGCCACAAATGGCTGCTTTGACAAATTCAGCTGGGGTGCTAATTACTTGGTTTGGGCTTAATAGGACGATTTAGGCACAGCGATGCCTACCTCGCTAGCATTGAGAATCTTTTTAGCGTTTGCAGTCGTCAGTCAACGCCCTTATACCAACTTAGACCCTAATTGTGCGCCTTGGCGGCTTGCCAAGCCTTATCAAGCAGAGGACTGTCACGTTAAATACATTTAAGTGTCACAAAACAGTCATCACCAATCACTACTATCCATCCTATCTGTAAAGCGGTGCTCTGCCGCTAAGACTCATTTGATGGTATGGTCAGCGATGAAGCAACAACGATTTTTAGAAAAAGAACTGAGCTGGTTATCCTTTAACCACCGCGTCTTACAAGAGGCGCAAGATCCTCAGGTGCCGCTGCTCGAACGATTTCGCTTCCTTGGTATTTATTCCAGTAATATGGATGAATTTTATCGAGTCAGGGTGGCTAATATTCGGCGTAAAGTGTTGCTCTCTAAAGATCTAACGCATCGCCGCCCTTTGCCATCCGTGGCACCGGGGCATACCGTTCGTCCTGAACATAAAAATAATGCGTTATCACTATTTGACCGTATCCAATGCAAGGTTATTGCGTTGCAGACAGAGTTTGATGATACCTATATTAAGTTACTGGCGCAGCTGAGCGAAAATAACATCCACCTGATCAACGAAACACAGTTGTCATCATTTCATAGCCAATGGCTCAATCAATATTACAAAGACAAGTTACGCCGCCATATTTTCCCACTGGTTATCACCGACCATGTTAATTTAGCCGAGCAACTCAACGATGACCATACTTACCTGATGGTTGCGATGACCAAGGCGCACAGCGCTCAGTATGCGCTAATTGAGGTACCCAGTAGTAACGTGCCGCGCTTCGTACAGTTACCCAATGAGAAGGGTAGCAATGCCAGCCACGTTATCTTACTCGATAATATTATTCGCCATTGCCTAGCGCAAATATTTAACGGCTTCTTTGAATTTGATTCGATTCATGCCTATTCGATGAAACTCACTCGTGACGCAGAGCTCGAATTAACCAATGAGATCAATCAAAGTCTGTACGAGCAACTATCAAGTGGCTTGCGCAAGCGCCTAAATGCCGAACCGGTAAGGCTGGTTTATGACAAAAAAATGCCGCAACCGATGCTCGAGTTACTAAAATCGAAACTCGGCATCGCGAGCAATCAAGCGCTCATTTCTGGTGGTCGTTACCATAGCTTTAAAGACTTTATCGAATTCCCCAGCATCGGCGATAAGTCGTTACAGTTTGAAAAGTTGCCGCCCTTTGATCAAAATTATTTTTCAGCGCATGAGAATGCATTTGAGGCAATCGAGCAGCGGGATATTCTACTCTATTACCCCTACCATAAATTTTCACATTTTACCGAGTTACTCCGTCAGGCAGCCTACGATCCCAAGGTAACCAAGATACAGATTTGCTTATATCGCGTGGCCAAAAAATCTCGGGTTATCTCGGCGCTGATTGAGGCGGTAAAAAATGGTAAGGAAGTTGAGGTCAACATTGAGTTACGTGCGCGCTTTGACGAAGAAGCCAACATGGTGTGGGCAGACAAACTTGCCAATGCAGGCGCTCAGGTGAGTTTTGGCATCCCTAATCTAAAGGTGCACGCAAAAATCTGCTTAATTACCCGTAGTGAAGGCTCCTTAGCCAAACGCTATGCTCATATTGGCAGTGGAAATTTCAATGAAAAAAACGCTAAGGTTTATACCGACTTTAGTTTATTCACCTGTCGCGAGCAGTTAACCGACGAGGTATCACAGGTATTCGAATTCCTTAAACATCCCTACCTCAAGTTTAAATTCAATCACCTCATTGTATCGCCACTAAATTCACGTTCGAGTATCGAGAGCTTAATCGATAACGAAATTACGGCCGCGCTAACGCAGCAATCTAGCGGGATCACCCTAAAAGTGAATAACCTAGTGGATCGTCAATTGATCACAAAGCTCTATGAAGCGAACAACGCTGGGGTCAAAATAAACCTGATCATCCGTGGTATCTGCTCGCTAATAACCGGGATACCAGGTCAAAGTGAAAATATTAATGCGGTGAGCATTGTCGACCGTTATCTTGAGCATCCACGGGTCGCGATCTTCGAAAACCTCGGCCAACCTAGGGTTTATCTGTCGTCAGCGGATTGGATGACTCGAAATATCGATCGACGGGTCGAAGTCGGCTGTCCAATTTACTGCCCTGGGGTAAAACAAACCATCATCGACATCATCGATATTCAATTGCGCGACAATACGAAAGCAAGACTGCTCAACACTGCCCAAACCAATCCCTATCCGCAAGCCGATAGCGACGCTGTGCGTTCGCAGATAGAGATCTATCGTTATCTACAGCACCAGCAAGTCGACCAGCTAGGTGTTAGCAAATTACTTAGCAACGCCCTCCCCCTAAAATTAGATGATCCTGAGTTGGAAGTATTATGAATCAACCGAAACACCTTGTCGCCATCGACCTAGGTTCAAATAGCTTCCACTTAGTCATCGCACGAGAGCAGGCTGGCTGTATCCAAATCGTTCACAGTCAAAAGCAGCAGATCAACTTAGCAATGGGCTTGGATGCAAACAATCTATTAAGCCAACAGGCCATTAGTAAAGGAGTGGCCTGCCTCGAAGAGTTCAGTCACACCTTCTCACGCCTGCCTTCGAGCTCGGTGCGTATCGTCGCGACCCACACCTTGCGTAAGGCAACTAATCGTGATGAATTCATCAAGGCAGCACTGAAAGTGTTGCCCTACCCGATCGAGGTGATCGGTGGCAAGGCTGAAGCGGAGTTAATTTATCACGGCATCGCCCATACTCAGCCGATCAAGGGAAGAACCTTAATCATCGATATTGGCGGTGGCAGTACCGAACTGGTGATCGGCCAACAATTTAAACCACGAGTGGTGCAAAGCATCGAGTTGGGGTCGAGTGATCTGTGCCAACAATTTTTTGCAGATGGCAATATCTCAACCCAGCGCATGGCGCAAGCCCAGCACTTTGCTGCAACGATGTTGCAGCCCATTGCCGATAGATTTAGGGAATTTGGCTGGAAAACGGCGTTAGGCAGTTCAGGCTCCATCAAAGCGATTACACAGGCGATGTCTGAACTCTACGGGGATAATAAAATAACCGCTAAGCGGATCAAGCGCTTAAGCAAGCAACTGATCAGGTGGGGGCATTGCGACAAGGTTCCACTACAATCGCTCGACGCTAAGCGCCTACCATTGCTAGCGGGAGCTGTCGCGATTTTAGCCAGCTGTTTTGATTGCCTTAATATCGCCCAGCTCAGTTTTAGCAGCGGCGCTTTGCGCGAAGGCGTACTCTATGGCCTTAGTGATTCGCGCCAGGACATCGATATTAGGCAACGCACGGTCAATAACCTGGTCAAATTACACCACATTGATCAGGCCTTCAGTCACCGTGTATTACTGCAATTACAGGTGTTTTTCGATCAACTGGCTAACACTGATCAACCTTTGTCTCAATCTGAGCGCGAATTTCTGCGCTGGGGCGCCCAGCTCCATGAGATTGGTATATCAGTCAATTCAAAACAGCGCCAACACCACGGACGATATATTATCGAGCATAGTGATATGCCTGGTTTTGATGAGCAAAGCCAGCTGCTCATTGCTGCCTTGGTTGGCAATCATCGCGCCAAGATGAAAGGAAGCAACTTGGATCAGCAACGGCTTATTCAACTATTGCGATTGGCAATCATCTTGACCCATGGCCGTTTAAATATGCTGCCGCAGCTAGTAAAGATGGCGTACCAACAAAATGCCTTAGTCATTTCACTCACCCCGGCGATATTACAACAATCTCAATTAATGGGTTTGCTTAATCAGGAGATGAAATGTGGCCTCAAGTCTGGCTTGGCGTTGGCTATTGCCGATAGCAAACCAATGGCGGCCGATACCGTCATCGAAATGTAACAAAAGCGTCACCCAAATGCCTTTGTCCTAAGTTAACATTCAAAAAATATTAACTTAGCAAGCCAAGGCAGTTGTCGTTGTCGTTGTGAGCATTAGAGCTAAAATTATTATTATTATCGGACTATTTATTTTATCCATGTTGGCTTTAACCAGCCTTGTTTATACCTCATTGGAGCACATTCGTTTATTAAAAAATGGCGAATCACTACTCACCACCATAGAAGTCGACTTGCTAAGCCTTAGGCGTAATGAAAAAGATTTTCTTAGTCGTAAACAGTTAAAATATACCGAGGATTTTCTGCGCAACAGCAGGCGTCTCAAGGTCAATGTGAGCACATTAAAGCAACTACTGGCCGATGAATCATTCGCCACCAATAATATCGATATTTTTTCAAATCAATTCCAACAATTTAAGCTCAAGTTCGCGCAGTTGGTAAGCTTACAACGACAAATTGGCTTAACACCAACCGATGGGCTTTATGGTCAATTGCGACAGATGGTGCATCGGGCGGAGCAACAATTAGCCACACTGCAACAGCCATCATTAGTGGTGGCGATGCTGATGCTGCGCCGTCATGAAAAGGATTTCATGCTACGCAAAGATAAAAAATATATTACCAAGTTTAGCCAGCAGTACGCAGAAACGTTAAGCATAATCAAAAGGGGATCGTTATCAAAAGGCGCTGTTCCAAAATACTGTTGTCACCCGTAAGCCGCCACTAATATTTGTTGTTTATCTAACTTTGCGTTACTTTCCCTGAACCAAGCAAGATAATTAGAT
>Ga0105355_10001570_pt1 | contig 21025 bp, 10 predicted proteins | sample GOMGulsemesocosm_2_FD_83508 | JGI IMG/M metagenome (GOLD analysis project Ga0105355, IMG submission 83508) | Methane-oxidizing microbial communities from mesocosms in the Gulf of Mexico - GOM9C Gulf of Mexico | ecosystem: Environmental > Aquatic > Marine > Cold seeps | place: Gulf of Mexico... | reverse complement strand
AGCATCACAGTCGATGACACCGTTATCTCGCTGGCCGAGCTCAATGATTTAAGCGCGAACCCCGTCACCATCATCACCAGTGACGAAGGCGGCACCTTGATCATCAGCGGCTACGATGCCAACGCGGGCAGCATCAGTTACAGCTACCAAGTCAGTGGCGCTAAAGATCACAGCACCGGCGAGGTCCTTGACAACATCAGCCTTACTGTAACCGATGTCTTAAATGCTAGCTCAACAGACAGCCTTGATATTCTAATTCTCGATACCCAACCAACAGCCAATGCTGATACCCGCACAGTAAGTGAAGATGATACGAGTATCAGCGGTAATGTAATAAACGGCCAAAATGCCAGCAAAGATACTTTAGGTGCCGACACCACTTCAATTACCGGCGTCAGCGCGGGCACCAGCAATACGCCAATCAACACAGGCGTAAGTACCGCAATTACTGGCACTTACGGCTCTTTAACTATCGACAGTTCAGGTAATTACAGCTACGTGCTCAACACCGCAGCCCAACAACTAAATCAAGGCGAACAACCAACTGATACATTCAGTTACACCTTAAAAGACAGTGATGGTGATACCTCAACCACCACTGTAACCTTTACGGTTGAAGGGGTCAGCGATGGCCGACCAAGCATTAGTATTAACGGCAATACCAGCACCCGCGTCACGGTCGATGGTGAGGTAACCGAAGCAACCAGTGAGACTATTACCGGGGTGATGCAGGTAACCGCGCCCGATGGTATCGTCAATGTGAGTATCGACGGACAAGACATTACTCAAGCCAGCCAAAGTAACCCCGTCACCATTACCGGCGGCCTACACGGCAGCTTAGTGATCACCAGTTACGACGCTGCAAGCGGTAACATCACTTACAGCTACACTGAAGATGGTGATAACGAACAACACGATATTATTGGCGATAATATTAACGATCACTACACGGTTAAAGTGACCGACAGTGCAGGCCAAAGCAGCACCAACTCCTTAGATATTCGCACCCTAGATACCGCGCCAATCGCCATCGCCGATGCTAACACTGTGAGTGAAGATGATACCAATATCAACGGTAATGTTATCACTGGGCTTAATGGCACCAAAGATGAATTGGGGGCCGACATAACTCAGATCATCGGTGTCAGTGCTGGCAGTATCACCACTGCCATCACCGCGGGAGTCAATACCGAAATAGATGGAACTTACGGTACCCTGACCATCGATAACGCAGGTAATTACAACTATGTACTTAATGCCGTAGCACAACAGCTTGCTCAAGGCGACCAACCAACAGATACCTTCAGTTACACCATCCAAGACAGTGATGGTGATGTCTCGATAACTGAATTGGTCTTTACTGTCAATGGCCAAAATGATGCTCCAGAAACCGATGATGTTAGCGTCATTGGTTATATCGATACTGCAGTGGCGATTAACTTAACCGGTCAAGATATTGATGGTAGCGTTGATAGCTTTATCCTTAGCAGTTTGCCTACTAATGGTACACTATATACCGACGTTAACTTAACGACACCAGTCAGTCTGACTGACAGCAACGGAAATCCAGTATATTACGATGCAACTAATGACAGCTTAACCCTGTATTTTTTACCAGATAGTGACTGGAATGGCGACACCGATTTTCAATATAACGCACACGACGATAGTGGTTTTAGCGATCAAAGCCCAGCGACAGCAAACATTAGCATTGTTGAAAACATTGTTTATGAAGCAGGTTTAACTGATGGCACCTTGGCTGGCAACCTAGAGAATAATACTAGCGTTAGTGGCTCCTTATTTAGTGATGCAAACTCAGTAACAACCATCGACTCCATAAATGGCATCAATGCTATCAGTGGCGTGATTACTGTCACTACGCTGCAAGGAAATACCTTGACGGTTAACGCTGATCCAAACTCCGCAAATTTTGGTCAATATAATTACAGCCTCAACAATACTGTTAATCATTCACTAGGCAATAACGAGCAAGTATTTAGTGATATCTTTAGCTATAAGATCACTCATGCTGACAACTCAACGACTAGCACGGATTTAAAAATTGACATTATCGATGACAGTCCAGTGGTCGGTAACGATCAAGCAGTAAACATCGAAATTAATAATATTAGCTCTAACCTAACTTTTATCGTCGATGCTTCAGGCAGCATGTCTGAATATGACATGAAATCAGCAATCGATGCAGTAAAAGCGTTAATAATTAAATATCAGGAATTTAGCAATGTAAACATTAACATTGTGATGTTTCGTGAGCCCATAGAAGGCTACGAAACAACGAGCACAGGATGGATTAATGATTATCCGGCTGATTTAGATCTATCAACTTATGGCGCTACAGATATAGCACAGGGCCTTAATACCGTGATGGATGATGTTTATGGTGATACCAGCAATTATCAACCAGCAACACAAGATGTCATCTATTACTTCGGCGATGGCGGGGAAAGTGTTAACTCTAACACCTACACAAAAACGATGGCTAACTGGAAAACTTTTCTAGAGCAAGGAGAGGTTGACGCTCTATTTACCTACAGTATCAACAATCTATCTATAAGCGAACAAGAAAGCATCGCCCGAGTGGCCGACGCGGCATTAGATGCCGAAGGTGAACAAGGCTCGGTTTACCGTCCTTTAGAAACTGTTGAGGGATATATTGATTTAACAGACGCAGTGTTAGATGACATAGCTACCCCAATTTTCGGCAACCTTTTGATTGATGGCAACGCTGATGCCATCATCGATTTTGGGGCCGACGGTGGCCACATCGACAGCCTTACTATTAATGGGACAACTCACGTTTACGATCAAGATAATCCAGTACAAATCATCGCTGGTTTAGATGGCCTCTACACTGTCAACTTTGAAACAGGCGCCTATAATTTACTCATTAATACCGATGTCACAAACCAAGTCGACCATCAAGACCAAATGCAAGTTATCGTTGTGGACCGTGATGGTGATAAGTCGACGCCATTGCAATTAACGTTTAACCTTACGTTTGCTCAAGATCAATCGCCACAGACAGTCAATACCATTAGTGATGCTCAAGCGAGCAATGGTGGTGAACTGCTATTTAATATTGAAATGAATGGCTTAAGCTCGACCCCTCGCGACTACAACGTCTCGATCACCAACAACCAAACCACCGTAACTGATTATTCCCAGTTACACTTTAGTAATGGTGTCACCCTCAATAACAACGGCACAATTACTGTACCTGCTGGAGTCTCGCGCTTTACAGCGAGCTTGCCGATCACCGACGACGGTGATCTAACCGCAGAAACGCTCAACCTCACCATAGGGGGCGTTACAGCAACAGGTTCAATTGATGTTAGCAACACCTGGAGTACACCGCTAGTACTAGAAACAGGGAGCTTTGACTCTGGAGCCGCTGATGACATAATGACTATTGGCGGTATTAATGGGCCAGTAATTGTCTCAACTGGTGCCGGTGACGACAGTATTTCAGTCGATAATTCAATCAAAGGGACTACCGAAATTGATACTGGTAGTGGCAACGACATCATCACCGTTAGCAACACCCTATCGGGTGCTGCACAAGTAAAAACCGGGCTTGGCGATGACACTATTTCTATTGGCACCAGCATGAGCAGCTCAGCAAACATTGATACCGGCGCAGGTAATGATCAAATTACCATTGGCGGAAGATTACTCAATAATGCGGTGATTAAGATGGGCGCTGGCGATGATCAATTAACCATAAACGAAATTGGCCCAGTTATTGCGAGTGACAATAAAAAATTTAGCGGCCACATTGATATGGGCACCGGAGATGACACCCTGACAATTGAAGGCGCTGTCGCCAAGGCCAGGAACGTAATCAATCTCGGTGACGGCCAAGACACCTTAGTGCTGTCGCAAATGTCATCAAGTGATTTCGAACTTGGTTTAGGTAACAACTCAACTGTTTCCGTCACTAATGGCATTCAAAGCATCCAGTTAATCCATCAAACAACTGCCGGCACCGCTGTTGATATGACCATTAAAAGTGCAGAAACAATTATTTTTGGCGGTGACAACACAATCTACACCTACGATTGGGCATCACAAAAATACCTGCTAACGTCTGGCGGTACTACCAACACCGCTACTGTTATCGATGGCATCATAGCCGGACTTGAATATACCACCTCTTCAGGAATCAGCGGCCTCACCACCGCAGAGGGAGGCTTTGAATTTAATGCTGGCGACATCGTTACCTTCAACATTGGCAACGTCGTCATTGGCGATATTGACATGGCACAAATTAACGATGGCCAGGTATTTTTACAAGACATTGCTCAAACAAGTCGCCAAGACATGAGTGACCAATATGTTGAAAATATGGCGGTATTGCTACAGACACTTGATAACAATAGCGACGCTTACGACGGCATAGTAATAACCGAGGTTATGCGTAATGCATTTTCTGATGCTAATTTCGACTTAGCGACGACCACAGAGCAAGAACTGGTAGCGATAATCTTAGATCAAACCGGTCGTCAAGCCATCAGTGACGAAGCAGCAATGACCCACGTTGGCGACATGTTAGCCGAATATGCCGACATTACAGTTAATAAAACGTCGAGTGGCACCGATGGTTCCGAAATATTCAAATGGCTAAGTGATGGTAACGAAACCACAACTCCGATTACCGAACACATTAATGACTTTGATATAACACAAGGTGATCAGCTCGATTTAAGTGACATTTTGTCGGTCAATAGCGATGGCAGCTTAAACCAGTATTTAGCCATCAACTTTGACAATGGCGATACTACCCTTGAGATCCATGCCGGGGATCAAAGCTCACCAGTATCACAAGTGTTGGTGTTAAACGATGTCGACTTGAGTAAATATGCCACCGACAGCGAAACCCTTATCAGCGGCCTGCTCAACAACCCCGACGGCCCCTTAATCATTAGTTCAGCCGCAGATGATCGACTCGTTGGCATTGATGATGACCTAAGCAATGGCTTTAATGACTAACTTGGTTCAGCTAACAGCATGAATAACTAAGCATAACGGTGGCAACCAAATATTTAGGTGCCACCGTCGCTTAAATAGTGAATTGAAAAAGAGTTATTACTTCGCTTACTTAATATGCTAGGTTCAGTAATGGCAGTGCCAACATAATGATTATATAAAGGAACTATATTCTCAGTGCATACTTCATCTGCAATATTAGATCAATGGAAGATCAATCCATCACAACAGGTTAACGATGACCCGTTACTCGATTGCTTAGTGTTATTAAGCGAGCATTTCGGCAATCCCTGTTCAGCGCAAGCACTAGCCGCAGGCTTGCCTTTTGGCGGCAATATTTTGTCGCCTGAATTATTACCCCAAGCAGCCTCACGAGCTGGACTCAGTGCTAAATTGATCCGTAAAGGACTCAATGAATTTCCGGCGATGTTATTGCCTTGCATCTTGCTGCTTAAAGATCAAAAAGCCTGCATCGTGCACCAACTCGATGTAACTACTAATCAAGCCACCGTATCATTACCCGAAACTGGTGGCCAAGAAATACTAACACTGGCTCAATTAGAATCGACCTATGTCGGATATGCTTTTTTAATCAAACAGCAATACCGTGGCGATGTTGATTTTGATGTCCACGTTAATGATTCATCTCAGCATTGGTTGTGGCAACACATTAAGGAATCGGCCCCGATTTATCGCGATGTTATTATTGCGTCGGTATTGGTCAATATATTTGCCTTGGTCTCGCCATTATTTGTAATGAACATTTACGATAAAGTCGTGCCCAACTTGGCATTCGAGTCACTGTGGGTGCTGGCTATTGGCGCTGGCATTGCTTATATTTTTGATTTAATTTTAAAACAGCTTCGTAGCTACCTGATTGATGTTGCAGGTAAAAAGGTCGACATTCAGGTCTCTTCTAAGCTGTTCTCAAAAGTAATCGGCATTCCGTTAGAAAAACGTGCCCCCAGTATCGGTGGCATGGCACGTCAACTCAGTGAATTTGACAGTGTGCGGGACTTTTTATCATCGGCCACCATTACTGCTTTAGTCGATTTACCATTTGCCGCGTTATTTATGTTCATTATTTGGCTCGTGGCTGGTGATTTAGTGCTATTTCCAATTGCCGCCACAGTAATTATTCTTGGTTATACCTTCTTGATGCAACCTAAATTACGAGCTGCAATTGAAGAAACGAACAAATTTTCTGGGCTGCGCCATGGCCATTTGATTGAATGCTTAAGTTCGCTCGAATCCATCAAAGCCAATGGCGCCGAAGGAGTCATTCAAAACGCATGGCAACAAATGATTGGCCACACCTCAAACTGGCAACTCAAGTCAAAAATGATCACCAACTCAGTCACCAATGTCGCTAGCTTTATTGTGCAGGTAACAGTAGTAGGAGTGGTAGTAATGGGGGTTTATCGGGTGTCTGATAACTTAATTTCAATGGGCGGTATTATCGCCGCGGTGATGTTATCGAGCCGTGCTATATCACCAATGGCCAAATTAGCCTCATTGCTAACACGTTCCAATCAAACCATTAGTGCGTTAAGACAACTCAATAGCTTAATGGATCAAGAAGGCGAATTCGAAGATAAAGCACATTTAGTTGGCCGCAGTAAGTTGGCCGGAAAAATCGATGCCGAACATCTAGGTTTTACTTATCCAGAATGTGAAAAACCAGCGCTTTACCCGATGTCACTGGCTATAAAACCCGGTGAAAAAATTGCGATAATCGGCCGTAATGGTTCAGGGAAAACCACCCTCGCAAAAATATTATTAGGGCTTTATCAACCAACTGCGGGTAATTTACGTTTTGATGGCTTAAATCATCAGCAAATACACCCAAGCAATCTACGCCACAATTTTGGTTATTTACCCCAAGATATTACCTTGTTTCATGGCACAATCCGCGAGAATATTTTGTTTGGTACCCGCCAAGTTACCGAATATCAATTAATTCGTGCAGTGCAGCTTTCTGGCGTTAGTTTATTTACCGATCACGACAGCCAAGGCTTAGATCAGCAAGTCGGTGAAGGTGGTAAAGCATTATCCCGCGGTCAGCGTCAGTCGATCGCCCTCGCCCGCGCCACCCTCAATGATCCCGCAATTTTATTACTCGACGAACCCACAGCAAGCTTAGATGCGCGGGCCGAAAAACTATTTATACAATCTATTTCAGCAACCGCTAAAGATCGCACCATGTTATTAATAACCCATAAAATGCACCTGCTTAATTTAGTGGATCGCATAATCGTATTAGACCGAGGTCATGTCATCGCCGACGGCGCCAAAGAGTTAGTGTTGCAGCAGCTAAAGAATGGCAAGCTCAATACCGAGGTAACATCATGAAAGTAACTCAACAAGATTTAGCGATGGCCGATGATGTTTACGGCGCCTTAATGACTGAAGTCCCGAGTTTGCACCGCCTAACGATTTGGGCACTAGCCGGACTCATTATTAGTTTTATTGTTTGGTCATATTACTCATCACTTGAACAAGTGACCTCAGGTCAAGGCAAGATTATTCCTTCCTCTCAGGTACAGATAATTCAGAGCTTAGATGGCGGTGTCTTGCTCGAACTATTTGTTAAAGAAGGCATGCAAGTCAACAAAGGAGATCGGCTAGCTCGAATAGATGATACCCGCTTTCGCTCTGACGTTGAGCAGCAAAACCAAGAAGTCGGCAGTCTTAAAGCCAGTATTATTCGATTGCGTGCCGAACTGTCCAGCATTCTAGTTGGTGAAGCCAACGATTGGCGCTTGCAAATAGCGATCACTAAAAAAGTGGTGAGTTTCCCCGAAGATCTTAGCGAAAAATCACCATCGCTCATTAAGCGTCACCAAGACGAATACAACGGCCGACTCGACAGTTTAGTTAATCAAGTAGCTATTCAAGAGCGCCAAATAATGCAAAGGATCCAAGAGGTCACCGAACTTGGCTCTAAAATAAAAACCTTAAGAACCAGTTACAATTTAGCCGCCAAAGAGCTGGCATTAACTCGGCCGTTGGCCAAAAAGAACATCGTGCCAAAAATTGAATTACTCAAACTCGAACGCAGCGTTAACACCATTAGGGGCGAACTAAGTGCGGTGCGTTTATTAAAGCCTAAGTTGCAAGCATCGGTTGAAGAAAGCATCTTACAGCGCCGAGATACCGTCTTGGTTTATCGCACTAAAACCCGTTCAGAATTAAACGAACTGCAAAGCAAATTATCAAATATTACCGAAGCACAAGTCGGAGTCCAAGACAAAGTCACCAAGGCGTTAATTTCTTCGCCCGTCACAGGCACCATAAAAACTATTCATATTAATACCCTAGGCGGCGTTGTGCAGCCGGGCCAAACTATTGTTGAGATAGTACCGACCGATGACAAATTACTTGTAGAAGCTAAAATAAAGCCCAGTGATATCGGTTTTATTTACCCGGGACTACCGGCAGTAGTAAAAATAACCGCGTATGACTTTGCCCGATACGGCGGTTTAAATGGCAAGGTAGAACACATCAGTGCTGACACCATTGCAGATGATGATGGCAACAGTTTTTATGTCATTCGAATAAGAACTGCCGCCTCAAGCATTAAAAATAAAGACAATGAAGAAATGAATATTATTCCAGGAATGATGACTAGTGTGGATGTTATTACCGGAAAACGAACAATTTTAGAATACATATTAAATCCGATATTAAGAGCGAAACAAGCCGCATTACGTGAACGATAAAATGCCACAAATTTGAATAGTAAGTTATAAAGATGGAGCGATCATGGACGATACAAAATTTTTAAAACCGACAGCAATAACGGTTGGACTTTGGTGCTTTAGTACCCTATTGACATCGAATGCCGCAGCTCAAAGCCTAGAGCAAGCAGTCGCTAAAGCGATAGATACTCATCCCGATGTCCGCCAGTCATTCGCTAAATTTAAAAGCTTCGAGCAACAGGTAAATGTCGCATCAGCCGCCTATTTACCAAGCATAGATCTTACCGCAGGTTATGGCTACGAGTATACCGACACCCCCGGCAATCGAAAAAGCGCAACGGGAGACGATGATGGTACCACCAGCCTCAACCGTGGTGAATTTGGCCTAAGCTTACGTCAAATGTTATTTGATGGCATGCGTACGAGTAACGATGTTGACCGCACGAAGTTCGAAGCCTATGCCGAGCAGTTAACATTGCTAAGTACCGCTGAGGATTTAGCACTGTCAGTATCAAAGGCATATCTTAACTTTCTAAAAACTCAGCAGCTATTGGCATTATCGGACAAAAATGTCACTGATCATCGTGCCATTTATGACCAAATAAAAGAACGAACTGATTCCGGTTTTGGCAGTGTTGCCGACTTGTCTCAAGTGTCTGGTCGCTTAGCCCGTGCTCAATCAAATAACGTCGCGGCGCGAAATAATTTTAATGATGCCGCGAGCCAGTTTAAACGCTTAACCAACACCCCAGCTGTTGACTTAGTTATCCCTGTACCTGATGCCGATATGTTACCTGCAAGCCTTGAAATTGCGATTAATCAAGCATTAGTTAACCACCCTGTCATTCGGTCGGCAGCACAAGATGTTAATGCCGCACGTTCATACAAAAAAGTCGTCAAAGCCAATTATTACCCTCAGCTATCACTAGAACTTAGCGCCAATGCCAACAATAACATTCGAGGTGAAGACGGTACTACAACCAGTGGTTCTAGCGTTGGCGGCCACAGTAATGATTTAACCGCCATGGTCAGGCTTAAGTATAACCTCTATGCCGGCGGTAAAGATCGGGCGTTAGAACGTGATGCGGCCTACAAAGTAAGCCAAGCTAATGAAATTAACCTGCGTGCACATCGCCAAGTAACCGAAGGGCTTGAACTAGCATGGAATGCCTATGAAATGCTGGGCTCGCAGCTAACGTTCATTAAGCAGCATGTTATTTCCTCTAAAGAAACACAAAACTATTACGAGCAGCAATTTAGGCTCGGACAACGCAGTCTGCTTGATTTACTCGACACAGAAAACGAGTTATTCCAAGCACGACAAGACTACCTTGATACTCAATTTAGCGAGCTAGATGCTCGGTATCGTTTATTAAATGCGACTGGCGTATTGCTCGACTCGTTCAGAATCACTCGCCCAAGTGTTTGGCAAGGAGAGCGTGATTACCAAGGAGGTATCGCACAATGAAAACACCATCAAAAAAGCTACCCGCACTAATGTTCAGTTCAATGGTGCTGCTAATGCCAGCATGCGCTGACCTGTCATTGGCCAGCATGGATAATACCAAGCAATTACAAGATTTACGTGATATTGACCGCGATGGTGTTATTGAGGCCCGTGAACAATGCGCAGACACCTTGGCAGGTTCAACCATAGATAATGTTGGATGCACCAAGCAAGTTGATGACATGCTCTGGACGATTTATACCGTTGATCAATCACTATAACTCTTGTGATAACTCTTGTACTAACGAAAAAGAGCGAGCTCATGAATGTTAGGCGATTGCAGCGATCTAAACTACTTACAACCTTAGCAATGCTGGCGGTACCTTTGATCGTGCTGCCTAGTTTTAATGTGATATCTGCGACACTATCGCTCAATAAACAGCACATTATTGGCGCGCTGCAAAACAGCTATGGCCAACGTGCTGCAAAACGCGGTAATGCTTGGCTTAATATTTTAGCGAGTCCGCCTAGCTGTTCGTATAACAAGACCCTTAGTAAGGTCAATCGATTTTTTAATATGCATCGTTTTATTGATGATAGAAAATTATGGGGTCTTGATAACTATTGGGCGACCCCGGTCGAATTTATTGGAGTTAATGGCGGTGACTGTGAAGATTTTTCAATAGCCAAGTATTTTACTTTGTTAGAACTTGGCGTGCCCGATAAAAAGATGCGTATAACGATGGTTAAAGCCACCACCTTGAATCAATACCATATGGTGTTGGCTTATTATGAAACACCCGGATCGATACCGCTGATTTTGGACAATATAAACGGCAGTATTAAACCAGCTACAAAACGTAAAGATCTTATCCCTGTCTATAGCTTTAATGGAACCCAGCTATGGCTAAATAAAGAAAAGGGACGAGGAGTCCTTGCGGGAAAGTCATCACGACTTAAGCGATGGCGCAGCCTCAAACAACGTTTAAACAGTGCAAAATTAAAACAGCCCAAGCTAAGAATGGAGTAATAGCGTAATGACCCTGTTTCAACAAATTAACTCGTTACTATTTGGATTATTTTTATTGGTAATGTCGAGTTTAGTTTATTTTCAATTCACTCAGACCCGTGATTTTATGAGTGAACAAATGACCTCAGATCTCAATAATACCAGTGCGTCATTAAGTTTAATGCTTAAACCGCATTTAGAAACCGGCGACATAGCAGGTGCTAAAACCTTGATTAATGTTATTTTTGAGGGCGGATTTTATCAACAAGTAACCCTCACTTGGCTAGCGGATAAAGAGCAGCAAATATGGGAGAACCCGATCATAATCCAAGGGGTACCACAATGGTTTATTGAGCTAAATTTATTTGATTCTAATACTAAAGAAAGTTTTATTAATTCAGGTAGAATGAAACTGGCGACCCTTAAAATTGAAGGTCACCCAGCGTTAGGTTACCAAGAGCTGTGGCGTATTATGAGCAATACTTTAGCGATATTATCAATATTGTTCCTGCTGACTATCACGATAATCCACATAAGGTTAAAACGAATTCTTAAGCCACTGCATAACATTGCTGATTATGCCAAAGACATCGCGCAGCAAAAATTCAATCATCAGTTAGCCATACCTAAAACCAAAGAATTAAAAGAAGTAGTTGCCGCTATTAACTCGATGTCTGAGCAGTTAAAGAAAGTCTTTAAAACCTTAGATGACGAGGTCGATAAACTAAAACAAGTCAATTTAACTGATCGCGTTTCTGGGCTACCTAACCGCCAGCATCTTTCTGGTCAAGTTACCAGTTGGCTTACCGATCCGGGTTACGGTGGTCTTATTTTAGCTAAACTTGATTGGTTAGATGAGATCCACCGTAAATATGGTTATCAGGTTAGAGATGAAACCATAAAAGTAATTGCTAAACGAATGCAGGCCGAGTTACAGCCACAGGCAAACAGCGTGATAGCTCGTATTGCCAACACTGAATTTGCCTTCCTCGTGAGCAAAGGTGATCGCCACCAAATTGAAACCTACCTGCAATCACTAATACGGCTGATTAATCAAGAAATGTCAAAAGCGGGCTGTGAGCCAAATACGCTTTTTGCGATTGGTATCAGTGAACGAACCGATGGCATGACGCTGGCAGATATTTTGTCGCATTGTGACAACGCCCTGCAACAAGCAGTAAAAGAACATCGAATTAGTCAGTGGTTCGATTCACAGCAACCACAAAAATATAATCGTGAACAATGGCGTGAAAAGCTGATGGCAGCGATCAGTCGCAAACAGTTTTTATTGCAATGGCAACCCATTACCCATATCGACAGTCATGAAATAATTCAACGAGAAGTCTACTGCCATTTAAAACTCGATGGAGATCGGGTTAGCGCGGGTAAGTTTATGCCTTATGTTGAGTTACTCTCATTAGGCAGCCGACTCGATCAGTGCTTACTAGAGACGATTGTACAACAGGATGTGCTAAAAATGTGTCACGAGCCAATTGCAATAAACCTGACACATGACAGTATTAATGACGCCAAATTTCATCAATGGCTGGCAAAATTTCTTCGACGACTGCCCAATGCTAAATCAATTCATTTTGAGATCCCAGAGTCTGGGGTCAATAGTAACTTAGAACAGTGCCAAATATTATGCGAAATCATTCGAGACAACGGCGCTAAGTTTGGCATTGACCATTGTGGACGACAAATGGACTCGCTATCCTATTTGCAACAATTAAAACCCCATTATGTCAAGCTAGACCAGTCTTTCGCCTTCTACGAAAGGTCCCAGCATAATAATGAATTATGCCGTGCTTTAATTAACGTGCTTAAAGGGTTAAATATTGAGGTAGTGGCAACAGCGATAGAAGATAGCGATCAGTTGACCAACTTTAAAACCTTAAGGGTTGATGGCGTGCAAGGCTTTATCGCACCGCCGCAAGACATTAGCACCATTAAGGTATAAACCTGTAATGATTAATAATGCTATTACAGGTCGCTTATGCGCCGTATATTAACTTGTGTAAGTGACTTATTGCTGATTTCTGGCTGGTAGCGTACCCATTGGTTTCTGCCATTAAATTTGGCTTGATTAAGTGCGTCAGCTGCATGGTCTATTAAGTTTGATAACTCTTGAGAGGCATCAGAACGTTGATCGCAATGCTCCAAGGTCCAACCAATTGAGCAACTAACAATAATTTTTTGCCGATCGATCATAACGCCATCTAGACATTGATGTATTTTGATGATCAAGTCGGTTAGCTGCTCGGTATCTAAACTTCGAGTACAGGCAATAAAATAATCACCACTGTGACGAATTGCTATGCCATCATCACTGACTAAACTTTTAATTTTATTGCCAAATGCCTGCAATAAAATATCACCAAAATCATGACTAAAACTATTATTAACCGCACTCATAAAATCGATGTCGATGCACACTACCCCAAAAGGCAGTCCGCTATTCTCACTATTTTCCAGCATGGTTTTAGCCAAATTAAAACCATACGGGGCGCTATATAACTGGGTTAGCTCATCGAAGTTACTACGATCTGTCATTGACATCGATTTACTGCGTCGATAAAAGGTAAAGCAATAAAACGAAATTGATAGAATCAACAACGATGACACCACAATTAAAATATTGGTTCGCTCTTCAATTTTGGTCACCAATTTAATATTTTTCTTCTCTATTTGGTTAATAACCATAGATTTTTTATTTATTTCATTATCAAATTGCATTTGCAAGTAAGCTTGGTGAAGCTTATCGCTATTTTCTTTGACATTCGATTTTACTAATAAATACTTTTTAAAATAAACCATTGCCTGCGTTAGCTCACCAGCGTTATCTAGTAACAATGCTTGCAGTTTGTAAGCTAACAGCAAGTCTTCCTGCACATTAAGCTGCACAACCTCGCTAAAGACAGCCTTCAAGGTATTTCGCGCGTTGGCAAAATCATTTTCCAATGAATAAGCTTGCGCCAGTAACAAGTTGGTCGAATTAATACTGAGTTTAAAATGCTGCTGTTGATACAGGCTAATCGCCTGGGTCAGTAATTTTCGTTGCTGAGCATATTGCTTATGTTCACGGTACCAATAAGACAAATTAACATAAGAGCCAGCGAGTGCAGTAGGCTCTTTGGCATCGGTGCAAAATTCGATTGCCTGCGAGGCTAATTTTTTTGCCCGAACGAAATCATTAGAGCGAATATAAATAGTGCTCATTGAACGCAGGGCATAACACATCAGTTGTACCGAATCGCCTTGGCGTGCGAGCGACAGTGCACGCTGGGCATAATCTTGCGCCACCGAAAAAGCTCTTGCTTTGGTATACAAATTTGTCGCAAGGGTTAAAGTTTCAAACTGTTGCTCACTAGAAATTGCAAGTCGTGGATACTGATCGAGTCGATATAAGTAGGTAAATGCCTGGGCATAATTTTTTAAAATATCGGCAATGTGCGCACGAAAGTAAGTAGCTCTGATCATGGTTGACGTATTGGGGCGTTGCTGCATCAACTGTAATAAAATTGCATCAGCTTGTTCAAGTTCAGCTTCTAAAATTAATTGATTAGCTTGCAATAACATTAACCGGTGGCGCTGCAATTGATCAAGTGGTTTGGCGGTATTAGAAATAGCATGAAGTAACTTTTCTACTTCGGCCATGTTGCTATGAATGGTAGATTCGGCGCGATCGAGCATTTGGTCAATCGATTGAATTTGCTTAGATTTAGCTGCCATAGCAACCGAATCTAGCGCATCTTGGCCATAGCTAAATGAAGAGAATATCAATGTAAACGCTAAGCAGCCAAGGAGCTTAAGCAAATAAGTAATTTTCAATATTGACATTAAGCCCTAGCCATCATGCTAAATCCGAACAGTATTGAGCGAAAGAGGTACCAATTGCTATTGGTAATTAGTCTTGATTCATAAACCCATCGTTGGCCAACAGGCATATCTTCGATAAAGTTAACACAAGGACTATGTTAACTTAGCCGCCACTAAAAGGATAGTATTGGTGTTAAAACAAACAAGTTTAACACCAATACAATTGGCTATTTGATAATAGTTACTCCCAAGGCGTCATCGTGTCTAAGTCAGACAAATCATATGGCGTGATCTGGTAAACATAATAATTTAACCAATTATTAATCATTAAGTTTGCATGACCGCGCCAGCGCCCTAAAGGGCTATTCTCTGGATTATCGTCGGGGTAATATCCTCTTGGCACATCAGGATTAATTCCTGCTGACACATCTCTCAAGTATTCATCATTTAAGGTAGTAGCGCTGTATTCTGGGTGTCCTAATACAAATAGATTGCGCCGATCTTTGCTAACCACGATATAAGCACCTGCGTCGGCTGACTCAGCTAATACTTCAAGATCGTCATGATCGGCAAGCTGTTTAACATCCATTTGCGCAAACCGTGAATGCGGTACCCAAAATTCGTCATCAAACCCTCTTAATAACGGGTCATGTAACTTGCGTCGATGGTGTAAAAATACGCCTGATATTTTTTCGTCACGCACGTAACGCTTCAGGCCATAAAGATGAAAAAAGGCCGCATGAGCTGCCCAGCACAAAAATAAGGTAGAAGTAACATGACGCTGTGACCAATCGAATATCAGCTTTACCTGCTCCCAATAACTAACGTCTTCAAAGTCCATTTTACCCAGTGGCGCGCCAGTGATAATTAAGCCATCAAAATTGGTATTTTTAATTTGCTCAAAATCTCGATAAAAAGAATCCATATGATCTTGCGGCGTATTTTTTGACTCTTTGTTATGGATCCGCAAAAACTCAACATCGACCTGCAATGGGTTATTGGACAATAAGCGTAAAATTTGGGTTTCGGTCTCAATTTTATTGGGCATTAAATTGAGTAATAATACTTTCATCGGACGTATTTGCTGAGTGTTGGCGCGGCTTTCACTCATCACAAAAATATTTTCACCACGCAAGATCCCAACAGCAGGCATCTTATCGGGCAGGTTAATTGGCATAATAGTCTACTTTACGTTCAAAAACTGATAATCCAATCTACAACAAAGACATCTAGACGTCTACAAATATCTACCTTTATTCTATTGCTTACGGCGTTATCAACGAGTAATTATTTAACCTGAGTTCTGGATATGAGTTTTGTAAACCTTTGAAATAAAGGTATTACAGAAACTACAAACTCCAGTGACGCAATTTTAGTGGATATCAAGGCGTTTTCACGAATAAATAGCTGGCTATTTAGAGTAAAAACAACGCCGAGAGGCGCGAAAATAGCGTTATTGGGCAAATTCGATTATCCGGTATTCAGGTTATTTACTTGATCTGGTTCAAGTAAAGTGCAATGTTAGAATATCTATAAGGAATATATTAATAAGGATATTAAATGAGTACTCTTTTCGAAAAAATTGGTGGCAATGCCGCCGTTGATGCTGCTGTCGATATCTTCTACCGCAAGGTATTAAACGACGATTTAGTCAGTGGACATTTCGACAGCACCGACATGGATCAGCAAATTGTTAAACAAAAATCTTTTTTAACCCTCGCTTTTGGCGGCCCTAATAATTACTCAGGCAAAGACATGCGAGCGGCGCATAAAAACATGTCAATCACCGAAGAACAATTTGGTGCGATCGCTGGCCACCTGCAAGCCACATTAGTCGAGCTATCAGTGCCGACAGATTTAATCAATCAGGTGATGGCCATCGCTGGCTCAACCCATGATGATGTATTAGATTTATAATCAGTCATGCCAACTATTAGCTACCTCGGCACCCGTTTTGAATTGCTGCCCGACGAGTCGGTGCTCGATTGCCTATTAAGGCATCAACAACCGATCGACTACAGTTGTAAATCAGGCGTGTGCCAAACTTGCCTAGTAAAATCGCTCGATACTATGCCACTAGCTATGCCACCAACTAGCTGCCAGCAAGGACTTAAAGCCAGTTTAATCGTGCAAGGTTATGCCTTAGCCTGCCAATGGCAGCCACAAGTCGATAGTGTCATTGAGACTGCGGGATCAGAACAGCTCGAGTTACCCGCAAAGATCATCGAACTTAGCCACTTAAATCATCGGGTTTTACGAGTACGATTAACACTCAATGGTAACTTTAGCCATTTCCCCGGCCAATATATTATTGCTAGAAACCCGAATGGTGTCGCAAGAAATTTCTCAATCGCCAATGACTTTACGCAGGACGGCTTTTTAGAGCTTCATGTTCAAAAAGTGTCCGGCGGCCAATTTAGTCAGTGGCTATTTGAACAAGCAGAATTAGGAGAGCCCCTGCATATTAGAGGCGCAATGGGTGATTGTTTTTATCTTGACGATAAACCGGCTAATCCAATCGTGTTGGCCGCCACAGGCACCGGACTTGCGCCATTGTATGGCATTATTAATACGGCTCTGCTCAACAATCATCTTGGTAAAATTGCCCTATACCACTGCGTTAAGGATGTGGCCGATTTGTATTATGGCAACCAACTGCAACAACTGATGCAGCAATACCCACAATTTAGCTACCAACCTATTGTGGAGCCTGATATCAATAACGCGATCAAGCAGATAGTTCAAGCAAGCCCTACGGCAATAGAGCAATGCCGATTTTACCTTTGTGGCAATCCAAAATTCGTTAAAACTATGCGCACTAAGGTTTTTTTAAAAGGTGCAAAGTCCAGTCAAATATTTAGCGATGCCTTCCTTGAGTTAAAGGCTAAATCAACAATTAGCCTGTGATTTTCGAGCAACAAACAGTTAGCCCTCAACATAAAAAGCCCCTACTTTACGGGGCCACTTCAACTTCACAATGTGGGGGCTTTTTAGTGTCGATAAAAATACCTAGTTCATTTGAGTACTGCGACTTCTTCGTCGCAGTATTAACAAGAAAAACAGCCCTAAACACCACATACCTACACTACCGCTACTTGTCGTTCTGGCCGTGACTAAGTACGAACGCTTAATAATATTTAGGGGAATCTTGCCGGTGGCCGTTCCCCCTAACCCATCGCTGATGCCATAAGTGATTTGATCTTGACCAAGATAGTTACTCGCCGCTTGATAGCTTAATACTCGACCATTAAATGGCACAGTACCACCGTTACTAACTGCTGAACTGATTGTAAGAATGTCACCATCGACATCATCAACATAATCAGAAATATCGATATCGACCGTTTCATTCAAATAAATATCAATGCTCGCCGCCGTGGCGGTTGGCAAATTATTACCATTGTTTGGCACTCCGACATAACCAGGGTCGACCACTGTGCCATTTTTCTTGCCATCGTAGTCATTTGGGCCACCGTCTTCAATCGTCAGTTGCACACACCAATAGCCCTCAATCAGTCCACCTTGCCAAACATCAGCCCCTGGTGGCGGACAGTAACCCGACTCTCCCGCGGTCGACATCAGGTTATTTAAACCGTTGGGCGTACTTTCAAAATCATGCCAGCCATTAAGCGGGTTATATTTACGGTATACACCACCTAACGGAATTGGGTTACGCTGCGGCAAAACAATAGCGACTGTCGGACTGGTTTGACTTAAACCATCAGCCACGAAATCAAATACCCCGCCCACTTCAATGGCGGCGAGATCCGGTACTAAAATAGGATCCGTTGTTCCTGATACCGCAGCTGTAACATGCGCGCCGCCGGTTGCACTTAACCGACTAATGCTGCCAAGGCGTAAACAAACACCCGCTTCACCTTCGACTAAATAACCATCTTGCTCCGCAATTTGTTGTTGCTGCACATTGCATTCGCTGATCCGATCTTGATAATCGGCAATGCCATCGCCATCGCTGTCTTGATTGCCTTCTTGTGCATCAGAGATCCCATCGCTATCAAAATCAAGCTCAGCTGATAATGGTTCAAATGCATCAATCACCTTGATAACTACACCGGTCGTAATGGTTTTTTTGTCGTCAGTAACTTCTAGATTAATATGATAAAGACCACTGCTTAGCATCGACGGATCAAAACTAAATATCGCTTCGTTATCACTGACATTAATGACATCAGAGTCAACAGCATGCCAAACATAACTTAAGTTACCTTGACTATGGGTTACCTGTGACTCGATATATACAAAGTGATCATTATCGACAGTAAGTCGAGATTGCCCTTGTTGTTTAACGGCTAAATTAACCGCTAAGGCAAGCGCTGGCACTAAGCTATTTTCACTAATGGTGACTGTGTGGCTAGATTGCACCCCGCGATTAACGTCTCTTAGGGTTATTACGAGGGTTTCATCGCCCTCAATCAGCTCATCAGCGGCTACCGAAAACTCGATCTTGGCTTGAGTACCGCTGTTTATAAAAACAACTCCCGACTCCAAATCATGATCATCTGAATCGCTACTGCCCGACACCTGATAAGCAATGCTTAATGGGTATTGAGGAGCTTGACCATTGAGCAATACCGCAACGCTCACCGAGCCCCCCTCAAGCACTAGCTGATCTTTTTCTAGAGAAACCAACGGCACAACACAGATTTTTTGTGATGCGATAACCGTATTACCCTCATCATCAGTTGCTTGCCAGAATGTGTTGCTGACTCCTGTTGGGAATAGCGTAATACCGTCGATTATTGAAACCGGAATGGTGTTACCAAAACTATCTGTTGCTGTTGCGGTGCCTAAATCAACCCGTGTATAGAGCGCATTGGCTAACACCTCTAAGTCACCACAGCGATCGGCAGGCACGTCAATAATTGGCTGTTGCGCTGTTAACGGCGGGTTAACATCAAGTGTTAATAGTCCACTTGCCTTGCCACCGCGACCATCGACAATGGTGTAACGGATAAGTACAGTACCTTCAAAACCTTGCACTGGTTGATAATTCACTAGCCCATTGACAATATCAACGCTGCCAATGCTGGCACCTACCCCAATTAATGATATTGAATCACTGTCTGGATCACTGTCGTTGCTTAGAACATCAATAGTTACTGACTGCCAATTGACTAGGGTTTGCTGATCATCGTTGGCTATTGGGTTTTGATTGTTATCATCGGTGCTTGGTTCCGAAACTTCAGGATCTAACGGAAACTGATCTTGATCATCGGGCACACCGTCACCATCGTCATCATTATCTTGATTATTGCCGATGCCGTCACCATCAGTATCTATGGTTTCACTATTATCAAGTGGGAAAGCATCATTAACATCTAATACACCATCATTATCGTCATCGTTATCTTGATTATTGCCAATACCATCGTTATCGGTATCAATGCTCTCGCTCGTGTCTAGCGGGAATGCATCGTCACCATCGAGCACACCATCGTTATCGTCATCAGGATCGGCATTATTGCCAATGGCGTCAGAGTCCGTATCGGTATGCTCAGTAGCATCATTAGGGAAGGCATCGCTATTATCACCAACTCCGTCATTATCACTGTCGGCGCTTTCACTATTATCTAATGGGAATACATCATCGCCATCGAGCACGCCATCGTTATCGTCATCTGGATCGGTATTATTGCCGATAGTATCAGAGTCTGTGTCGGTATCCTCAGTAGCATCATTCGGGAAGGCATCGCTATTATCACCAACGCCATCATTATCACTGTCGGTGCTTTCACTATTATCTAATGGGAAGACATCGTCACCATCGAGCACACCGTCGTTATCGTCATCAGGATCGGCGTTATTGCCAATGGTGTCTGAATCGGTATCGGTAGTCTCGGTAGCATCATTAGGGAAGACATCGCTATTATCGCCAACACCGTCATTATCACTGTCGGTGCTTTCGCTACTATCTAATGGGAATGCATCATCGCCATCGAGCACGCCATCGTTATCGTCATCAGGATCGGTATTATTACCAATGGTGTCTGAGTCAGTATCGGTAGTCTCAGTAGCATCATT
>Ga0105355_10001566_pt1 | contig 21057 bp, 14 predicted proteins | sample GOMGulsemesocosm_2_FD_83508 | JGI IMG/M metagenome (GOLD analysis project Ga0105355, IMG submission 83508) | Methane-oxidizing microbial communities from mesocosms in the Gulf of Mexico - GOM9C Gulf of Mexico | ecosystem: Environmental > Aquatic > Marine > Cold seeps | place: Gulf of Mexico... | reverse complement strand
GTTATTCACATCACGCTCATAAACGGCAATGGTATTATTACCTTGGCTTGAGGCCAGTAAATAGCCCTTACCGTTACCAGCATCGTATAAGGTTAAGCCTTCAGCATCGGCAATTAATTGCTTGCTGCCATAACCAAGATCTTTATCGTGTTGTAATTCACACAAGTACTCTTCTTCTTCGGCATCCCACGTTCTGGTGTAAGGAATACCAAAATCCTTCACCTTAGCAAACAATTGCCATTGTTTGCTGCTGGCAGGATCAGCAAGGTTTATTTTCCAAATACCGACATCTTCTTGAGCAAGAAATAAAGCATTATTGGTCGTATCAGCAACCATACCTTCTAAGTGTGGATATTCACCATCGTCGTCGGCACACGGTGTCCATTGGGTGTTATTGGGCAGAGTGAATGTTGCCGGAAAATCTAAGTTGGCGATATTTTTATAATTAATTTGGCCATTACCCTGATCAAATAATTCTAGTTGGACAACACTAGTAGTGCTATTTTGGCTAACAAACGCCATAGCTTTATCGGTTTTAGCGGTAGCTAAACCATAAGCCGTTAGCCCTTCATTAATTTCTTGCTGGTTTGTGGCAAAAATTAACGGTGCGCTACTGGCGGTAACATCGCTCAACAGCTGTGTGCCATCTTTTTTGTTACTGATAGTATAAATGGCCAGCTTATCTAAACCGCGATCTGATATCACCACTAAATCAACCAGCTCATTACCTAATTTAAAGCCATAAATAATATCGGCATTATTAAGTCGTCCGGCTTTATTTTTACAAGGCTGACTATTATTTTTACAAGCGGGTGCCGCTGCGGGTTCAATAAATTGCAGTAGTTCGCCAGCAAGGTTATACACATCAATGCCGCCTTTTTTTAGGGTGGTTACTACTAAACTACGTGATTTATCAGTTGGGTGAATCCAAATGGCAGGATCATCAACATCGGTATGACGTCCGGCTTCATCGCTATAATGTGAACGGGTTTCAAGGGTTGGCGTTATGGTTGCTAAGCCTTGCATAGCACTAGCACAGCTAGAAAGTGTTACTGTCGATAACAGCGCATAAGTGAGTGGAAATATTGATAACTTCTTCATAATTTTCTTCCTGTTGTTTTAAGTGGTACTAGCATAACTAAGTGACCATGAAACGAAGATGTATTGAACATTAACAATTGTTCATTTATGGGGGAGTACCAATACTTACTCACCAACGCTAATGAAAGTGGGCCGGTTGGCTGATACCCGCTTGATGATAATCGCTAAGTAACGCCGATCAGCTCAGTAATAATCCGGCTTTATTGGCGAAAGCGTTTATGTTATCAAAGCCTAATTTTGCATACGTTAACGGATGAGCAATAGCGGGATCTTGCTCAGCTTCAACCACTAACCAGCCATTATAATTATGCTCTTTTAACGCGATAAATAACGATAAGTAATCAACATCGCCATCACCTGGTACCGTAAAAACACCATTTAATACCGCATTTAAAAAACTTAAATTCCGGTTCTTAGCCGCTTTTAATATATCTTTACGGACATCTTTAACATGCACATGAATAATACGTTGATGATGTTTGATATATTCCGAAATAGGATCACCACCGGCATACGTTAAATGGCCGGTATCGAGCAATAACCCTAATGCGTCTCCGGTATTTTCCATCAGTAAATTTATCTCTTGTGGCGTTTCAACAATCGTACCCATATGGTGATGATACGCTAACTGTACGCCTTGACTTAAACAGTAATCAGCGACCTGGGTTAAACGTTTACCGTAGTCAGCCCAAGCCGACTGCTCAAGGGTGGGTCTTTGTGACAACGGTGTGTTTTGTGCGCCATGAATGCAACCCGTCACTTCGCAATACACCATCACGGTTGCTCCGCATTGTTTCAATAGCTGCAAATGAGCTTCAATGGCGGCTATTTCAGCTTCAACACTATGTTCGAGCAATTTTCCGCTATACCAACCTGACACTAAGGCAAGTTGGTGGCTATCGAGCACCCGATTCAGTTGTTCACTTTCTCTAGGAAATTTATTACCTAATTCGAAACCGACATAACCGGCTTGTTTCCCTTCACTTAAACACTGTGTTAATGGCGTATTGGCCCCGAGTGACGGTAGATCATCATTGGTCCAGGTTAATGGGTTTATTCCGACGCGTATGGTCATAATATCTCTCTCAAAAATTAGTAGGGTTGCATGCCTTTTTTATTTTGGTAATTTATCAACGCGGCTTGAACGTCTTTACTGGTTGATGTTTCTGGAATAGCGACATCCCACCATGAATCACCATTGTCTGTGGTGATGTAGGGATCCGTATCGATGGCAATAAGGTAACTGGTTGGGGCTTGTTTTGCGCGAATAATAGCTTGCTCTAATGCTGCGATTGATTGTACCGACTCAGCTTGTGCGCCCATCGCTCTGGCATGCGCGGCAAAATCAAGCTTAGGCGCGCCTTGTTCCGTGGTATGGCAATCTTCGAGCAAGTTATTAAATGGTTGGTTACCGGTGGCCATTTGTAAACGGTTAATGCAGCCATAACCTCGGTTGTCTAAGGTGATGACAATGATTTTCTGTCCCATCATCACTGAGGTTGCCAGCTCAGAATTCATCATCATATAAGAGCCGTCACCAACCACGACAAATACATCGCGTTCTGGCGCCGCCATTTTCACACCCAAACCGCCAGCTATTTCATAACCCATGCAAGAAAAGCCATATTCAACGTGATAACTATTATGATCATCACAGCGCCACAATTTATGTAAATCGCCAGGTAAACCACCGGCAGCACAGACAATAACATCAGTTGCTGCAGATTGACGTTTGATAGCGCCTAATACCTGCGCATCGCTAGGTAAGGCACTACCCGTATCTTTAGTAACAAGCTCGTAGGTTGCATGCCATTCGTTATTTACGCTTAAAATGGTCTTGGCCCAGGTATCACTCGACTTCCAATCGGATAAGCCTGCGGTTAATGCCGTTAAGGCTATTTTGCAATCCGCTTGTAAAGGCGTAGCGCCATGTTTATTTGCATCAAACTGACCCACGTTTATTTGAATAAGTTGACTGGCTTTTGAGAATAAAGTGCGTGATTCGGTGGTGAAGTCTTGCAAGCGGGAGCCAATGGCAATAATAACATCCGCCTGCTGTGCTAAGGTATTGGCAGCTTTAGTGCCGGTAACACCAATACCCCCCACAGATAATGCACTGCGCCAATGTACAGCCCCTTTACCAGCTTGTGTTTCCGCGACCGGTATATGATGGTGTTGCGCAAACTTGTTTAACTCTTCAGTGGCTAACGAGTAATGAACTCCGCCACCGGCAATAATAAGTGGACGAGATGCTTGGCTTAGTATCGCGATCACTTCATCTAGTTCACCCGGGTCAATACCAGGACGGCGAATTCGATGTACCTGCTTTTCGAACATGACAAACGGAAAATCATAGGCTTGTGCTTGAACATCTTGGGGTAAAGCTAAGGTCACTGGGCCACAATCAACCGGATCCAATAAGGTTCGCATCGCCACGGGTAAGCTATTGATCAATTGCTCTGGTCGGTTGATACGATCAAAATAACGGCTGACCGGTTTAAAACAATCATTTACCGACACACCAGGATCAGCAAAACATTCGAGTTGTTGCAAAACCGGATCAGGGCTTCTATTAGCAAAGGTATCGCTGGGTAAAAACAATACCGGTAAGCGGTTAACGTGCGCTAACGCGGCAGCGGTCACCATATTGGTGGCGCCGGGCCCTATCGAGGTAGTACACACCATCATACGTTGACGATTATGTTGCTTAGCAAAAGCAATGGCGGCATGGGCCATACCTTGCTCGTTATGGGCACGATAAGTGGGAAAAGTGGCGTTGTTTTCGTACAGCGCTTCACCTAAACCAGCCACGTTACCATGACCAAAAATAGCGAATGCACCTGCAAAAATGGGCTGTTCTTTGCCTTCAATAACAAGGTATTGTTGTTGTAAATAGCGAATAAGCGCTTGAGCTGTTGTTAAACGTATTGTGGTCATGTTCTTGTTCCTTAGGCTTTTCTATTTTGCCAAGCATCTACTAAGCGTAAATAGTTATCTTTAACCTGAGCGATAAATGTTTCATCATTGATGGTATTACTTAACCAGGCTTTACTCGGTGCACTGAATATTGACCGTCCGACCGCAAAACCCTTGCAAATATCAAAGTCTGCACTGGCTTTAAACGCTAGCTCTAGCTGCGCCAGTGGTGCATCTAAGCCGAGTAAAATAACTCCTCGGCAATGCGGAGCACGTTCCGCGATTAAGGTCGATATTTGTTGCCAGCCGTTAGTGGTCGGTGCGGGTAGTTTCCACCAATCAGGTTTTATTCCTAAATTGTAGAAACGTTGCATCGCTAATACCACAGTATCTTCATTATTAGGCATATCTGCAGGTGGGATCACTTCTAATAATAATTCGTGACCACTGATGCAGCAAGAGTGATAAAGCTCGAGCACTTTGCGCTCTTGCGCTAAACGTAAAGCATGATCATCGTCAGGATGGAAAAACACCAAACACTTAACAATATGCTCTATTGGCCAAGTTTTTATCCGGGTACCAATGGAGCAATCACCTTCAAATTCAAGGGGACGTGAACTCGGTAGCTCTACTGGGCGGGCAATCCACCAATTTTTTCCGGTTAACTGGTTTAAGGCTGCTTGGCCGTATGTATCATCAATGAGTACTCCCGGTTGGCTATGATGAATACTGTCTTTGGTACTGGTGTCAGCAGCGGTGACTAATAACTGTTTTAATTGACTAATACGCTGAGGATCCGCGTTGAGCTCGCGTGCCATTTCATAAAACTGTTTACGATGATCAAAGGCTAAAATGGCAAGATCTGGCCATTGGCTTGGTGTGCGAGTAGTAACCCGGTGCAAGTAATTGAGCTCTTCATCAAGATCAGGACGTGGGATGTCGTGCTGTCTTGCTAAATAATTATCAAGCTCTTCTGCAGAAGGAATAGCAGGAGCACAGCCATGACGAGATACTACTAAGGCGCCACAAGCATTGGCATAAGCACAACATTTGTCATAACTTTCTTCACGTAACCAGCCACGTAAAAATCCACTCATAAAGGCATCGCCGGCGCCAAGTACATTCAGCACGTCGACTTGTACGCCATAGCTGGTAAAACCTTCATCAAGAGAGTCGGGTATTTCACCATCAAAGACTGAGCAACCCAATGCGCCACGCTTAACCACGATTTCGGCGTTAGAAATGGTTCTTATTTTGCGTAAACAGGCGATGGTATCGGTAGAGCCACCGGCGATATGAATTTCTTCTTCGGTGCCAACAATGAGATCGCATAGCGGTAATATCGACAATAAATGTTGAGTGACCGAGTCATTAGAGACAAAGCGATTTTCACCTTCACCTAAACCCGTTAATCCCCATAACACTGGGCGATAATCAATGTCTAATATCACTTTGGTGCCAGCACGCTTTGCATACTCAATTGCTTTAAGGCTAGTGGTATTGGTTTGCTGAGTAGAAAAATGCGTGCCGGTGATTAATAACGACTTACTCTTAGCAATATAAGCAGCATCAAAGTCACTGCTATCAATTGACATATCGGCACAATCATTACGATAGAATAATAACGGAAAACTGTCATTATCTTTAATTGATAATAATACTAAGCCGGTTAATCTTGCTGGATCGGTAACCACATGGCTGATATCACAGCCGACTCTGGCAAGTTCTTCGCGCACAAACCGCCCCATGTGTTCATCGCCAACTCGGGTAAGCATTGACGATTTTAAACCTAAGCGGGCGGTACCAAAAGCGATATTACATGACGATCCGCCTAAGGATTTAGTAAAAGAGCTAATATCTTCTAAGCGAGAGCCGATTTGTTCACCGTAAAGATCGACCGCTGCCCGACCAAGACAGATCACATCAAATTCATGTGGTTTACTCATTATTGCTATTCTCCAATTAGGCAAGTGTTCTAGTAATATAAAAAAGGGCAAAGTTAATCATGTTAACTGTAACCCAATATTTCACACTCAGTACTTACCGCTAGAAAACTAACCGATATAGACTGTAGCGCAAGTAGATAGACTTTTTCCATATATCTATGAATGCATGTTCAGAACTATCTTAGGAATGATAATTTAGAATAAAAATTCCATTTAATCAATAGTTGAAACAAATAAATTAACTGATTAAATTGTTAGTCATGCAGGTTTATCAAGAAAAAACATTAAAAATCAAGTGATTAAGAAGTTGTATTTCTGTGGAATGTATATTCTATAGTAATTAAATTGGTAATTTGAATCATGTGAGCGGCTATGTAGCCGGGAAATATCGACACACTCGATAGTAACACTCTAAAAAAGCTAAAATAATAACAACAGTTAACCACGTCTAAATCCTCAAGTGGCTAGATAAAATACCGAAGAGTTGTTGACAACGACGATGTACTTTGGTTATATGTGGAACATAAATTCCATAATGTATTATTTTGGAATGTTTGTTTTTGAAGGCCCGTTAGTCATTATCATCGCAAGATATATGGTGAACGGGTAATTTTTGCTTTAATTTTTGGAATATTTGTTTTATTTTAGCCGTTATGTTTCAAATTATAACGCAGCAAATGGGATCAGCATGATAAATGACAAAGCGGCCACCGAATTAGATAAATTGAACGAAGCAATAACGCAACGTTTTACCAGCCTAAGTAAGCGGTTACAAGAAGTTGCCAAGTATATTTTGGAATACCCCAATGAAATAGCCTTTGGAACTGTTGCGGTAATAGCCAAAAATGCCAATGTGCATCCTTCAACATTAATACGCTTTGCCAATGCTTTTGATTTTAGCGGCTTCAGTGATATGCAGAAACTTTTTCAGAATAAGTTACTGCAAGAATCACCCAATTATGATGAGCGCATTAAGTCAATTCGAGACGACCATTCATTGGATGGTACTAATGTTAGCATTTCATTATTAGAGCAATTTAGTCAGGCCAATAGCCAAGCATTAATGCATTTAATGAATAATATTGATGCTCAAGATTTAGAGGCGGCGCGGGAAATACTATCACAAGCAGATTCTATTCATGTCAAGGCGGTGCGTCGTTCTTTCCCGGTAGCGAGTTACTTGGCCTATTTATTAAACCACATTAATTTACGCTGTTTTTTACTTGATGGTGTCGGTGGCATGCATGAGGAACAAGAGCATTTAATTCGTGAAAATGATGCCATTATTGTCATCAGTTTTAATCCTTATGCCAGTGAAACACAAGCAACGGTAGACAATGCGGTGGCAAAGGGTAATCCGATCATACTTTTTACCGATAGCCCATTAAGCCCATTAGTGCAGCAAGCCACCGTGAGTTTTATTATTAAAGAGGCTGAGGTACATTCATTTCGTTCGTTGACTTCTACCATGTGTTTAGTGCAGTCACTCGCGTTAAGTTTAGTGCACCAGTTAACCATTGAAGAAGTTGATGCTCCTAAAACATAAGAGCAGACACACACGTTAAGGTAAGCAGATGTCGTATTTACATAGTCGTCCACAGAATATTGAGCAGCAAGGTTGTCTTCAAAAAATCACCCCGGAAAATGCCGGCTGGCATTATGTTGGTTTTGAAGTACACCAATTAGCCGCTGGTCAGCAGCAAACCTTTAGCAGCGCTAATGAAGAAACCTGCATGGTCATTATTAGCGGGCGAGCGGATGTCGCTGCGGGCAATGAGTCTTGGTCAAATATTGGTGACCGTACTAGTGTCTTTGAGCAAAAAGCCCCGTTCAGTGTTTATACGCCACCCGGCGAAAAGATGAATGTGCAGGCCAATACCGCCTTAGAAATAGCACTATGTAAAGCGCCGGCAGTAGGAAAATACCCGACGAGACTGATCAAACCCGAAGATTGCCAATATGAAACTCGTGGAACGGGCACCAATCAACGGCATGTCTGTAATATTTTGTTTGGAAATGTAGCCGCTGAAAAACTCCTTGTGGTTGAAGTGATAACACCGGATGGTAATTGGTCAAGCTATCCGCCTCATAAGCACGACAGTGATAATTTACCTAATGAAAGCGCGCTAGAAGAAACCTATTTCCATAAATTAAACCCCGAGCAAGGTTTTGCTTTTCAGCGGGTATATACCGATGATCGCCATATCGATGAAACAATTTCTGTTGAGCATAATAGTGTGGTGATGGTGCCTGAAGGCTATCATCCGGTCGGCACGCCCCATGGCTATGAATTATATTATCTCAATGTGATGGCTGGACCCACACGCGAGTGGGTCTTTAAAAATGATCCTGCCCATGAGTGGATCATGACTAAAGGTTAATACATTGGCTATTAAGTCCAAGTTGACTACGTTTTTTTTGAGGAGTAAACAGTGAAAAATTTTGCATTATTAGGCGCTGGACGCATTGGCTCGATGCACGCGAGTTTAATCTCGGCATCAGCACAGGCAAATTTAACCTATGTTTTTGATACTTATCAGCCGGCAGCCGATGAATTAGCGAATAAGTATGGTGCTCAGGCCGTTAATTCAATCGAGTCTATTCTTGAAGACGCCACTATTGATGCGGTATTAATTGCGACATCAACCGATACTCATGTCGACTTCATCATTCAAGCCGCGCTGGCCGGTAAAGCTATTTTGTGTGAAAAACCGATTGATTTAAGTACTGAGCGCGTCAATGAATGTTGGCAACAAATAAAAGCGTGTCAGGTGCCGATACAAATAGGTTTTAACCGTCGCTTTGATCCCACTCACGCCAGTTTACAGCAGCAATTGCATCAAGGTGAAGTGGGTGAGTTACAGCAATTAATCATTACCAGTCGAGATCCTGATATTGCACCGGTTGAATACCTCAAACATTCAGGGGGGATTTTTCGCGATATGATCATTCATGATTTTGATATGTTACGGTTTATCACCGGCGAAGAAGTCGCCGAAATTCATGCGGTTGGTAGCACCTTAATTGCACCAGAGTTGGCTAAAATGAATGATGTCGATAGTGTGATGATCACGCTTAAAACCACTAGCGGAAAACTATGTCATATAAATGGTAGCCGTCGTTGTGTTTATGGTTACGATCAGCGTATTGAAGCGTTTGCCGCTGAAGGTATGTTACAGTCGAATAACCCACTGCCCCATGCGGTGGCGAAATCTACCGCCACCAATACCGACAGTGTCAGTAGTTTAAACCCCTTTTTTATTGAGCGATATCAACAGGCATATCAAGCGCAGCTTGATAGCTTTATTGCTGCACTACAACAAAACATTTCCCCATCACCTTCATTTTTAGATGGGATGAAAGCCCAGCAACTTGCTGATGCGGCACAACAGTCGCTTGAAACCGGAAAGCCGGTCCAACTTAATTAGCATCATAACGTCATAATAATAAGTTTACGGGTTACTTCTGCTCAAATATCGTGTCGATATTTGAGCCTTTTTTATTGGCTACAGCTTCGTCGGAACACCGGTTACTTTTATTGCTTTTTCCATACTAGCAAACGGTATTTATACCCTGATGTTATTGGAACAAATCACCTCTATCTTTGCTTAGTATTTTTGAAAAAAAAGATATTTCTATCGAAAAAGGAAAGATAAATTGGATAAATATTGGCAATTATTTTATACGTCAATGAATTATTTCGTTTATTTGTTGCTCTATGTGTTTGTTTTCTAATCACTTGTGTGTTGTTTTTGTTTCATTTCTTACTGTTGCGGAATATTCATTCTATATGTTGATTAAAAGAACTATATATTCTATAGTGGTTTTTCCGTTAGGGTATTCTTTAGAAAAATAGCACAACAAGCCGTTTAAAAAATTAATAATAATAACTAAAAAATATGTAAGAAATCTGTCATCGGTTAGACATTAACTCGTCATTATGACGCTGTAACGTTTGGTTACTGATACGAAGTGATTTCGAGCATAGATATCTATAAATAGTAACTGAGGGAATAAAGATGAGAAAAATTGAAACCAAAAATAAAACACTGTATTTATCGAGTTTGTACAGCTGTATTTCAATTGCACTGCTATCGACTATCAGCACACAAACTTTTGCCCAAGAGCAGCAATCCACCGAAGAAAACATTGAAAAAATAGTGGTGACAGGCTCGCCGGTATTTCGTAATAGAACGTCATCAGTAGCGCCCCAGTTAGAATATGGCGGTTTATTTTTTGAACAGTTTGAGCCGACTTCAGTCGGTGACATGTTAAAGCGAACGCCCGGTGTTTCATTCAGTAGTGACGTGGGTGAATATGATGCCCCGCAGATGCGCGGTTTGGGTGAAGGCTACACCCAAGTATTGATCAATGGTAAAAAAATCCCTGGTAGTGGCTCAGACCGGGCGGTTTTTGTTGATCGTATTCCGGCTGAAATGGTTGATCGTATTCAAGTGATCAGAAGCCCTAGCGCTGACCAAGATAGCCAAGGGGTTGGCGGTACTATTAATATCATTTTGAAAGACGGTGCCACGTTTGATGGTGGCAGTGTCAAAGTGGGCGCATTACGAGCAGACGATAGCACCGTCAAAGCTAACGCTTCCTTTGGTTACGGTGGCAATACTAATGACATGTCTTGGACACTCTCAGCAAATTTCCAGCAGCGTTATGTCAATAAAACTAAGATAGAGCAACTTTTTGATACCTCAGGCGACATTGATAGTGGTTTTACCCGAGGAGCGATGAAGGAAGACCAATTAGAAATAGATATTAGAGATAGTGATGAAATTTCGTTGAGCGCCGGTATTTCATATGATTTAAGTGATACCGCAGTATTAGACATTCAAGCTAATTACTTAAACACCGATCGTACCGAATTTCAAACGGAAGATATTTATAACATTGAAGACGATGAATATGAATTTGCCCGTGATGAAGTCTTTATTGATGAAGAATCCATTAATACCTCCGTTGTCTATAGCCAAGATTTAAAAAATGATAGTAACTTTGAGCTTTCGGCAAGTTATTCAAACACCACCGATGTAGAAGATATTATAAAATATGAACGTGAGGATCCGGCCAATGTCTGGGAATATGACGCTAAAGAGCTAGAAGATACCAAAGACAGTGAAATTCTGCTCGGGGGCTTTTTTGAACATGTTTTTGAAAATGAATTAGAATTTAAAACCGGTCTCGATATTTCAATGAAAGACCGCGATGAGTCTATTATTGAATATAAGGTTGATGGTGACAGTGGCGAAATAGAAGAAGTTGATTTAGAGCAAACTTATGATGCACAAGAAGATCGTGTTGATGGTTATTTGCTTGGTAAAAAAGAACTCTTTGATGGCGCCTTTTTAGAGCTGGGTTTAAGGGTTGAACACACTGCTCGCACTATCACGGCTGAAGGTGTCTCTTTTGATAGTAGCTCCACTCAAGTAAACCCTTCAGCACATTTTTCAGCAGAAATTAATGATCATAATTCATTAAGAATGAGTCTGGCACAAACGGTTAAACGTCCTAGCTTTAAGCAATTAGCACCGATTACCGAAATAGATGAGCCTGAAGATGGCGATCTGAAGCAAGGTAATCCAGACCTAAAAGATGAAGTATCTCTGGGCTTTGATATCGGTTATGAATTTTCATTTTCGGGCAGCGGCATTGTTGGCTTTAATGCCTTTTATCGTGATATAAGCGACGTTATTGAAGAAGCCGGTATTGGTGTCACTGAAGCTGGCGGTACCCTGTATTCTTACAATAATGCTGGCGATGGTAGTGTCTGGGGGCTAGAGATGGATCTGAATGCACCGATTGGTGACGATACTGGTTTCTTTGCGAATTTAACCTTACTTGATTCAAAAATTGACGATCAATTTACTGGTGTTGAAAGACGCTTTAGAGATCAGCCTGACTATATTTATAACGTTGGCATTACCCATAACCTCCCAGCTTGGGATGCAAGTTTTGGCTTTAGTTATCAAAAACAAGGTGATAGCTTATCTGTTGATATTCATCGAGAAGTAGAGCTTAGCTATGATGCCAACCTCGAAATGTTTATTGAAAAACGCTTTGGTGATGGCTATGTATTACGTTTAAGTGGCACTAATCTACTAAATGCTCATAAAATTGAGACCTTTGTCAAATATGATGGCGATACCGGACAAGAAATTATCAACAATCATATTGCTGGAGATGTTGATGAATATGAACGTGAAGATGAAAGCGCTGGCCGAATGGTAACCCTCACATTGAGAAAGTCATTCTAAAGTATTTTTATTGTTATGCATCAGGAGGGCGTTGCACTCCTGATTTTCCAAGCTATCCGATCAGTGATTGATGCGGGTAGCCATCCTCTCCGTTATAAATAAAAAGGTAACATTATGCATAAAACTCACTTATCAAGTACACATCGCTGCCGATGGTTTGTATTGCCTTTAGTCGCGTTAACCTCACTTGCTGGCTGTTTCAGTGAATCAGCTAACGAACAACCTAGCTCCTCGTCGCTAACTACCCATGAAGAGCAGCATAGTAATACGCTAGATTTTGGCTTTATTGCCTTTGGTGATAGTGGTTACCATGTTGACTATTTAAAAGAATCTCAGTTCACGCCGTTAAGAAAAGATCTCGATGCCTTTATCGAATATGAACGAGAAGATTGGCACAATGATGGTCGGTTAATGGCTGAATTTGTCTTACCCCCCAATGAATTTGTGCCGGCTGTTGGCGGTATGATTGAATCGAGCGGTATGTATCCCGTTGCTGCGGCGATGAAAAACTATTGTAAAACTGCCTCTTGTGAGTTCTCGGTGATGTTAGGGGATAATATTTATCCTAATGGCGCCACCACGGGCTTAGACGGCAAAGAAGACAGCGTTCGCTTCGATGATTTATTTAGTAAACCTTTTGGAGACATGGGAAAAGGAAACCCAGATTACCGCATCTATACGGCCTTAGGGAATCACGATTGGCGAACTTCTCGTGAAGGCGCTATGGCGCAAGTCGAGTTTATGGAAACGACGCGTCCTTTCTATATGGATGGTTTATTTTATACCGTTAAGCCACCAGCAGCAAAAGGGCAGGTAGAAATTTTTGTGATTGATACCGAAATGATGCTGGCAGATATTCAGGTGATGGAGGCTGAGTTAAATGCCGACGGGAGTGAACAGCTTTCAACCGAAGTAGATTCCCCAAGAGAGCACACTAAATCGCAAACCGAAGCAGAAAAGAACATGGTTGCCTGGCTTGATGAGCAGCTAAAAAATTCGACCGCTACTTGGAAGTTTGTCATTGGTCATCATCCTATTTGGTCGGTAGGCGGCAGTAAATTTGAACAAGCGCGTGCTTTGCGAGGCTTAATTCTACCGTCACTTTGTCGTTATGCCGATATATATTTTGCCGGACACGAGCACTCGCTCGAATTACATGAAGATTCATGTGATGCTGTTTTTGGCGAAAATCATAGCAAGCCACCGTTATTAGAAGTATTGTCAGGAGCGGCGGCTAAGCAACGCTCAGTACATAAACAATTTAACCAATACCAACAAAAAAAGAACCCTGAATTAAATACACTATGGGCAAAAGGGATGATTTGGGGATTCTCACATATTCAATTAGTCAATGAACAAGCAGAGATCACCTTACACACCACACCTAATAGTGGCTCAGGTGAGCCGGTATTGGCACATACTTTTCACTATAAAAGGCGCTCTGCGCTGGCGAACCATTAAGCTGATTTGAACTGTGATTTACCCTGTAGAACATTAGCCGTGTTAATGACTAACGCGGCTGGTCTATACACTGTTTGCTAACGAATATTATTGGATTTAGTTATGATTAGTGTACTCCATCGATTTTTCTCAACGTATACCGATCGTTCGGCATTGACTAAGCTGTTCGGTTTTTTCTCGTCAGGGAATGATCGGCCAATTAATCCGGATAGTAACTATGTTGATGCACAGTTTCGCTATCATCGGCGCAATGTCATATTAGTTATCACCTTATGTTATGGCTTGGGTTATGTCTGTCGGTTAGCCTTTAATGTCGTTAAAAAACCGTTAATGGATGCTGGCGTTTTTACCCCGGAAGAAGTTGGCATGATAGGCTCGACGCTACTTTATGGCTATGCCTTAGGTAAATTTACCAATGGATTTTTGGCGGATCACGCCAATGTTGGTCGCTTTTTTGCCGCCGGTATCTTGTTATCCGCGATGGCAAACCTAGGCATGGGCTTTTCTCATTTGGCGTGGTTATCGGCCTTGCTCTGGGGAATTAATGGTTGGTTTCAAGGGTTTGGCGCCCCTTCCAGCGTGGTTTCCTTGGCAAGTTGGTATACCAACAGTGAGCGTGGCCGATATTATGGTATTTGGAGTACCGCCCACTCTATTGGTGAAGGGCTGACCTATTTAGGTATTGCGTGGTTAATTGCAGCCGCGCCTAAAGGCTTAGGACTTAGTTGGGAGTGGGGCCTATGGGCGCCAGCAATGATCTGTGTCTTTGCCGCTTTCCTTTTATATCGCTATTTACCCGACCGACCTAGAACTCTTGGGTTACCCACTATAGCGAATTGGAAGGGGGAGCATGGTCAGGTGGATAATGCCCATCAAGATGAATCTATTTGGAAAACACAATTAAGAGTACTGGCTATTCCGTCGATATGGATCTTGGCTTTAGCGAGTTCGAGTATGTACGTCACTCGATATGCCATTAATAGTTGGGGTAATGTCTATTTACAGGAGATTCGAGGTTTTGACTTATTTGATGCCAACCTCTTTATCTTTTTTAATACCGTTGCCGGTATTTTAGGTTGTCTAGTTTATGGGCTAGTTTCTGACAAGTTTTTTAGTGCCAGACGGCCCCCAGCCAACTTGATTTTTGGTTTATTAGAAATTATTCCGCTTTTTGTTATTTTTTATGGTCCCCCTAATACCACGGTTTTAGGTATCGCTCTGGTGGTTTATGGCTTTGGTTTAAGCGGTATTCTAGCCTCATTAGGCGGATTATTTGCTATTGATATTGCGCCTAAAAAGGTTGCCGGTGCAGCGATGGGCTTTATAGGTATCTTTAGTTACCTTGGCGCTGGCATGCAAGATTATATCAGTGGCAAATTAATTTATAGCAGTGAGATTATTTTCGCCTTTCCAGCCAAAGAACAACATTTTAACATTTATTTTTACAACTATGATAAACCGATCCTGTTTTGGGTGGGAGCGTCGGTATTATCTATTGTTTTAGCCTCTTCTCTTTGGAAGATAAAGGCAGCCGACTAATGATTATTTGGAGTAGATATGGCTTATAAACAAGCGGGTATTTTTTTGGTGTTAACGAGTTTTCTGTATGGCTGCGGAGACAATATTGAAAATAGCTTTTGTAATGCACATAAAGATGTTCATCAAACGCATGCTCTTGATGTCAGCCACGTTGATATCGAGTATCAAGCCTCGGGATCATTGACCACCACAGTACAAGTGCCGCTCACTGCTATTGATTTAGTGAGTTTAGAAGATACCAGCCGGGTGCTGGTGGTTGAAGCTGAAAAAACCTGTCAGCTGGTGTCAGTCAATATAGACAAACAGGGGCAATATTGGCAAGCCGCCTACCATATTGATTGTGGCCAAGATAATCGCTTAAGAAAAGTATCAATCGCGTTATTAGATAAGTTTCCCACCATCAATGAAGTTGAGGCTAATATTCAAACCCCAGCAGCACACAAACACTTTGTACTCAATCGCCAATGCGACAGCCCTATTTTTAATTTTTAAGTGGTCAATATTAGCTTAACGCTAATTTAACCCGCAGTTTTAGCTATTATATTTATGAAGGAAATTCAATGAGTCATTATGAACAACGTTTAAAATTCGCCTGCAATACTGCCCGTAAAGCAGGACAACTTGCTTTAGGATATTTTTCTAACTTACACACGCTAACTATTGTCAGTAAAGGAGTGCAAGACATGGCAACCGAAGCCGACGTGAATACCGAAAACTTAATTAGAGCTGAAATTGCTGAATCATATCCTGACGATGATTTTTTTGGTGAAGAAAGCTCTGATTCATATCAAGCAAAAACGGGTTGCGGTATTTGGGTGGTAGATCCTATCGACGGTACCCAGCCTTTTACTAATGGTATTCGTAGTTGGTGTATTTCTATTGCTTATATCGTCAATGATAAAATAGTGGTTGGCGTCGTATACGACCCTTGTGCGGATGAAATGTTTGCGGCTAGCATAGGGAAAGGTGCGACCCTTAATGGCGTGACAATGAAAGCTTCTGTCGCCGAAGGGGTGGCGAATGGTTTGGTCAGTATCGGTTACTCTAATCGTGTTAAACCCCAAGAAACGCTAGGGCCATTAACACGCTTGATTGCCGCCGACGGTATGTTTCATCGCAGTGGCAGTGGCGCGTTAAGCTTAGCTTATGTTGCCGCGGGACGGTTACTGGGGTATTTTGAACCCCATATGAACATTTGGGATTGTGCTGCAGGTGCTTTATTAATTGAAGAAGCGGGTGGTAAGGCTAATAACATTCTGGCGGGCGATAATTATTTACTTGCGGGAAATCCCGTTATCGCTGCGGGTGCTGGCGTTTATGATAAGCTGGTGGCGATCATTAACAATAGTTAATCTATCGCCAACCGTGACGTAACGTTGATGAAGGTACACTGGTGATATACAAACTAGAGGACACAACTATGAATTATATCAAACCTTTGCTCGCCTTAACCTTCATCACGGCTATTGCTAGCGCAAGTAACAGTTGGGCTGACTCAGATGATGCGTCGCTGGCCATCGCCAAAGCAACCATCGCTAAATCAGGGGTTAGCGCCCAAGTCAGTATTAAAAAAGTGCAGCAGCTCTATAGCGGTATTGTCTACCAATATGAACTTGATGAAGAAGATGATCAGTATTTTCATGAAGTTAAGTTAATTGATGTGAATGCAGATGAAAAAATTAAAGTTATATTATCGATAACCGATGGCAAAGTACTTGCTGAAGAGCGTAGCCGTTTATTCTCTTGGTTTTCTTGGCTGCCTTGGGTATCAAAAAATAAAAATATCGCCAGAGTTAATCAGCTTGCCGCAGCGAAAAATTCTTTATTATCAGCAATTAATTCTGTAGAACTTGCGCAAGACGCTATTTTAGTTGATGTCGAATTAGAGCAAAAACAAGGGGTGTTATTTTTTGAGATAGAGTCTTTCAGCCCCGCAGGTGAAAAAGAGTGGCTAATCGAGGCGAATAGCAATACATTAATCCCTGTTTTTCAACGATAGCAACGCTAGATAGTATAAATGAAATTACTCGTTATAGAAGATGATGAAACCACCCGAAATTATATAAAAAAAGGTTTTCATGAATTGGGCGATATTGTTGATACTGCCGAAAACGGACCAGACGGCTTGTTTTTTGCGACCAGTAATCACTATGATTTGATTATTCTCGATCGAATGTTACCTAAAATGGATGGTCTCGCCATTTTATCGGCAATGAGAGCCGCAGGCATTACGACGCCCGTTATTATTTTAAGTGCGCTTGGCCATGTTGACGAACGTATCAAAGGTTTAAAGGCGGGCAGTGATGACTACTTAGCCAAGCCATTTTCTTTTCAAGAGCTCCAAGTAAGAAGCCATATTCTGGTGCAACGCCAACAAAATTTAGCAGATGGCAGCCATACCCTGATAACCGAGCTAACCATTGATGATTTAGTGATGGACTTGGTCGGCCATAAAGTCACGCGCGCTGGGCACGAAATCAAACTCCAGCCCAAAGAATTTCAGTTGCTACGGTATTTACTTGAGCATCAAGGACAAGTGGTGTCGCGCACTTTATTATTTGAGTCGGTGTGGGATTATCACTTCGATCCCAAAACGAACGTGATAGACGTACACATTGCCAAATTAAGAAAAAAGCTGGAAGAAAATGAACAAACCCAATTAATTCATACCGTACGAGGCGCTGGTTATGTGGTTAGAACGCTTTAAGGCCTTTACCCGTACCACTATTTGGCGCTTTACTTTAATATTTACTGCCTTAGTCTTGCTAATTTGCCTTGGGATGCTGACCTTGGTTTATCAATTCACTCTGGGCGAGCAAAAGCGTCAATTGAACCAGCAAACCCAAACCACCGCACAAGGCTTTATTGATTTAGCTCAGAGCCAAAGCATGAGTGAGCAAGACTTCCATCAAATAATAAGCCAGCGAATAAATAACAGTACTTCACTGGTTATTGCGTTAGCGACTCAGCATGGCATGGTAGGGAATCTCGCCTTTCAACCTACCAAGCTTTCTGATTTTCCAACCTTACAACGTTTTCCAATTGCAATTGTTGATCACCTTGGAGAGGCTTCGGTGGTGATTGTACTCGGCGGACAAGTTAACACTCAATTTGGTAATTTAGTGATTGGTTTGTTAGATGATAACTCTCAAGCCCAAGAAGAGATGTTTTTTTCTGCGAGCGCCATTGGCCTAACACTGGCGTTAATAGTCACCTTAATTAGCGGTTTCATGCTTAATCGCCGAGTATTGTATAGGGTTAATCAAATAGGCCAGCTAACCGCTGATGTTAAAGCCGGTCGGCTGAAAACTCGGTTACCTTTAAGCAGCCGCAACGATGAATTTGACACCATCGCACTGCAAATTAATCAGATGTTAGATGAAATTGATGGCTTGATCGATTCTATCGCGCAAGTTACCGATAATGTTGCTCACGACTTGAGAACGCCATTATCACGTATTCGAATAACGGTTGAAGATAGCCTTGCACATAGCATTGAGGGTAGTGATGATGAGTTATGGCGACTGAACCTCATTGATAATTTAGATACCGTTATTGAAACCTTTAATGCCATGTTAGAGCTGTCACGTTTAGAAAAAGGCGTACAAACAATATCGTATGGCGATGTTAATCTACAAACCTTGTGTGAAGATGTGATTGATCTTGCGCTCCCTATGGCGGAAGCAAAAGAGCAAGTACTTGAACTTTTCATTGATCCCATGATTGATATGGAAAATTTTATTGTGAATGGTGAAGGTAATTTATTATTTAGAGCCTTTTTTAATGTGATTGAAAACGCCATTAAATATACTCACTGCGGTGGCAATATATCACTGTCATTACAAAAATCTGCGCATCGCTTAGTCATTGTCATCACCGATAATGGCGCTGGTATCAGCGAAGAGCAATATGACGCCGTTTTCCAGCGGTTATATCGGGTCGATACCAGTAGGCATGGTGAAGGTTTTGGCTTAGGCTTACCTATTGTGAAAGCCATTATTGAACTTCATCATGGCACTATCGCCTTATCTTCGGCTAAGCCGGGTTTAGTCGTTACCATGACAATCAGCTAAACATTTATCACTTGCCGCTAATCAGCTTAACGCCTTACCACATGCCGGTATCACTACTGTTGGCTTTGATGAGTGCTACATTTGGCTGTAAATGTAAGCGCTGACGAAAAATGCGTTAGCTCGCGGCTTGTTGTTGATCGCTAAGCCAATCGACCAGTTTGGCGATCAATATCTCGGGTTCAATCGGTTTAGCAATATAATCATTCATACCGGCATCGAGACATTTTTGTTTATCATCAGCCATAGCATTAGCGGTCATGGCAATGATGGGGATCGAAATATTTAACACGTCGGCGTTACCGGCACGTATTTGCTGAGTCGCTTTATAGCCATCTAATTCGGGCATTTGACAATCCATTAAGATTAATTGGTACAATTCGTCTGACGTTGTCGCTGATAATGTTGCCAAGCATTCAACACCATCGTTAGCGATCTCAATATTATGGAAGCCATGTTCGTTGAGAATGCCTTGAGCCACCATTTGATTAATACGATTATCATCGACTAATAATATTCTAGTATCTTTAATACTTGCTAAAGCTTCTTTTTTTAACGGTTCATGGTCGATTGGCGCTAAGTTTTTTAAATAATGACTGGTCACCAGTGGCTCGGCAGCTGCTAGCGTTTCTCCATCATCAGCGACAACGGCTAAGGCGCCGAACAGATCAGCGGTGGTCGCAGGCTTGGGAAAATAGCCATTAAAGCCTAAATCAGCAAAATGCCTAGCATCGCCTAGGTGACTCATACGGCTCATCATAATTAGTTTTATTGCCGCGAAATTGTTATTTGCTTTGAGCTGCTTACCTAGACTAGCGCCATCCATGTCAGACATTTGCATTTCAATAAAGGCAATATCAAAAGGTGCTTGCTGTTGGCTGGTGTATTCCTGTTCACATAATAGCAACGCATCTTGGCCACTATGGACAGCGTTAACCGACGCCCCCCAATGCTCTAATTGTTTTTTCAATACCGCATTGTTAGTGATGTTGTCATCAACAATCAGTAGCGATAAATGGCTAATGTCTACTTCAGGTAATACTTGTTGTGATTGGTTACTGGTTTGTAAAGTAATCGTAAAATGAAAGCAGCTACCTTCCCCTAGCGTACTGGTAACCTTGATATCACCGCCCATCAACTTACAGAGTTTTTTGACGATTGATAACCCGAGCCCGGTACCACCATATTTGCGAGTGGTTGATGAGTCTACTTGGCTAAACGAGTCGAATAAACTTGAAAGTTTATTTTCAGGAATACCAATACCGGTGTCAGATATACGGCAATGAAATTGCCACTCCTTCTCATTTTGTCGTTGTAAATCTGCTTGAATAACCACTTCTCCTTGGCTAGTGAATTTAGTGGCATTACTGATAATGTTGCTGATTATTTGCCGTAACCGGCTAGGATCCCCTTTAACCATCGACTGCTCAACTTTGGTAACATCAAGAATTAATTCTAGGTTTTTTACTTGCAGTTGTAGCCCCATCGCTTCAGATATTTCACCGAGCATATTACGTAGATTAAAATCTATATTTTCTAATTCAATTTTACCGGCGTCTATTTTGGAAAAATCTAAAATATCATTAATTAAATTTAATAATGATTTAGCACTGCCCATAGCAATATTGAGTCGATGTTGCTGCTCCTCATTGAGCTCGCTATCAACTAATAATCCAAGCATACCTAACACGCCATTCATCGGCGTACGTATTTCATGGCTCATACTGGCTAAACATTCACTTTTGGCCACCGCCGCTT
>Ga0105355_10001564_pt1 | contig 21066 bp, 12 predicted proteins | sample GOMGulsemesocosm_2_FD_83508 | JGI IMG/M metagenome (GOLD analysis project Ga0105355, IMG submission 83508) | Methane-oxidizing microbial communities from mesocosms in the Gulf of Mexico - GOM9C Gulf of Mexico | ecosystem: Environmental > Aquatic > Marine > Cold seeps | place: Gulf of Mexico... | reverse complement strand
TCAATAAAGCCATCATTTTAGTGCAAAAAGGCGCCAATAGAGGTGATGCCAGTTCAAAACGATTGTTAAATAAATTTTTAAAAAGACAAAAAAAAGAGCAAGAGAAACAACTTAAGAAAAAAGGCTTATATACAAAAGTTATCGATGGAAACAGTAAAAATAGTTAGATAACTAACAGCAGTTAAAGCATTAGTAGTAGGGAGTCGAACATGGTTTTCAGTTCACTAGAGTTTATATATTTGTTTCTCATGCCAACATTATTGGTATTTATAATCTTACGTTATTTGGCGCTTGAGAAAGCAATCATTTGGTGGTTAATCATTGCCTCCCTACTGTTTTATGCATGGTGGAGTGTTTATTACCTCGCCTTATTATTAACGTCAGTAATAGTAAATTTTGCTTTGCATAAGTTGTTATTAAAAAAATCGAGTCGGGTAATTTTGACTTTGGGCACTATCGCTAACTTAGCGACTTTAGCCTATTTTAAATATGCTGACTTTTTGATTGCCAATGTTAATAAAATAGCCGGAACTGAATTTCCGCTATTACATGTTATTTTACCCTTAGCAATATCCTTTTTTACTTTTCAACAAATATCGTTTTTATTTGATACTTATCATCAAAAAATAGCGGATTGTAATTTTGCTAAATATTGTTTATTTGTGGTATTTTTTCCGCAATTAATTGCCGGCCCTATCGTTCTGCAAAAACACACTATTCCACAGTTTAATTTAGCGGTTTTTAGAAAACCTTTATTTATGAATTTAGCGGTTGGCGGAACATTATTTGCGATTGGTTTATTCAAAAAAATAGTGTTTGCTGACAGTATGGCGCCATATGCCAATGATGTTTTCAACCTCGCTCATCTAGGAAACTCGGTACCCACCGAAGCCGCTTGGCTAGGAATTTTTGCATATACCTTTCAAATCTATTTTGATTTCTCTGGTTATTGCGACATGGCGTTAGGACTTGCTCGGATGTTTGGTATTACCTTACCGATAAATTTTAACTCTCCTTATCAGGCACATAATATTGTCGATTTTTGGCGTCGCTGGCATATGACATTATCTGCCTTTTTAAGGGATTATTTATATATTCCCTTTGGTGGAAGTCGTTATGGCAAAGTGCGCCAATATCAGGCATTAATGTTAACTATGTTGCTAGGTGGACTATGGCATGGCGCCAGTTGGAACTTTGTTTTTTGGGGGTTTTTGCATGGTTTATATTTGGCCATTAATCACGGTTGGTCAGCACTGACAAAAGATTCTCTTTTTTCTGAATACATTCCTAGCGTGGTACTTAAAAGCTTATCCCACATAATTACCCTCTTGGCAGTAATGTTTGCTTGGGTTTTCTTTAGAGCAGAAAATTTCAGTGATGCTCTATTGGTTATCGATGGGCTGCTTGGACAAACTCAATATTATAATACTAAAGCATGGGGAGCACTGCTAAATGACAACTCCATGTTGTGGTTGAAAATAGGCGGATTGTCCATAATCGTCCTCTTCTTGCCAAATGCTATTGAGTTAACGCGTTTTTATCGTCCAGTATTGAAAATAAAAGAAATGCTAAGAAAAACGAGTGGCCTCTCAGGTTATATAAAATCACAGCTGTTATGGCGCCCGTCAATGAACTGGTCTGTCATTATTGGCGCTATGGCATCAGTCAGTCTGCTATTTCTTTATCAAGCAAACAATTTAACTGAGTTTATATATTTCAACTTTTAGCGTAAGTATTACCTAGTAAGTATCACCTAGTAAGTAATAAAAAAATAAGTACCAACGTTGTCGGAGGTTGTCATGAATATTTATCTAATTAAAGCAGCTCGTTTGGTCGCCATTTTACTTGCATTGGTGTGTCATTGGGCATTGGCGAATGATTTTGCCAGCAATCACTGGGTAATTAGCAACTTACAAAACGGTTTTTCCTATGATACCTCAACCCAATTAATGGCAGTCAAAGGGTTACAAAAAAAAGGCTTGATCAGTGCGGCTAAAAAAGGGGATAACTTGCTGCTTAGTTATTGGCAAGAAGGTGCTTATCGGCCAACCATTACCTATAACCAAGCAACACTTATTGATGGTTTTAAATTAGAAGATGTCTCCAGGATTAGTAGCTTTCGCTTTGATGAGCAAGGAAATTTTGTTTATATTCGTACAGCCAAAGGACCAAAAGTTAAGGTGAAGTTAATCTTTAATGGGGTTGTAGTTTTATCATGGCCGAGATTAACTAAAGTTAAAGTTCTCTCTTTTAACAGTAATGTTGTTATTACTTCTATTTATGACGAGCAGCTACAACAAACAACGTTTTCCTCTTACGATTTAACTAATGACAATAACGTAGCTGAATCAAAACAAGCGCTAGGCAGTATTACCGGTTGTGATGTTTTATCAACCAAAGTCATAAAAACAGGTATCTATATTCAAAGCTACTGCAAAGCTAAGCAAGGCAGTGATGTGCTATTTTTAGATCTATCAACACATCAATTAGTCAGTACCCAATCAACGCAGTTTGATGAATATTTTGGTATGAAAAGCAAAGAGCATCGTCAATTAGTGCGCAATAAAGAGATAACCGTGCCAATTTTAACGGTTAGCGGTTCATCATCTAGCAGACAATTATTTCATGCCATTTCTGGTAGTTTTAGCCAATTGTTAGGAGAGCCTATGGCGATGGCATCTGATGAGGCAGGCAAACAAAGTTGGAGCCAATCTTATCGAACCTTAGCGCTAGCAGAGCTTTATCATAAAACCAAACACCCAGTGTTTGCCCGCCTTGCTGCCCAAGCAATGTATGCAACCTTAAGGCAGCAAAATCAGCTTCGTGGCATAGCTCAAGAGCACAACCCAAGGTGTGGTTGGGCATCGAGGATCTATTCCATCGATAGCATAACCCCTATTTCATTTATGATAAACCAAGCGATGATAACCAACAGTTTGGTAAAAAGCTGCGCCAAACTTGAGGGTTTTTGTAGTGACAAACTAAAGCGCTTGATTGATAACACTGCCGTTTGCTTAGTTGATTCCTATGAATACTTATACGTTGAAAAAGAAGGACTGTATCGTATACCTTATGGCAGCAAATTTCGTTATGACGGAATACTTGCACCTTGGAATTGGCATTTAACTTGGGTAGCTGTTTTGCAGCATGCAGGTAAAGTAACCAAACAAATGCACCTAAAGCGTCGAGCTTTAGCTATTGTTAAGCAATTTACTAATAGTTGGCAATTTACGGATGACAAAAGTAGTAGGGCACTATGGCGATATTGGACACCGCATTATTATCAAGGATGGACAGCAAAAGATAAGGTTTCAGTGAACAGGCCGAAACAACGTCCTGCAGTAGCAGGAAAAACGAACTATGAAGATCTCAACCATGCAGGACTAAGCCTGATGGGTTTAAACTTTATTGATTATTCGATGGATGAAAAACAACAACTTGCTCTTGAGAGTACCATTGATTATTTACTGGATTTTGGCGCGATATTACCCAAGTTTATTGACGGGAATGGCCCGTTGAATCCAAGGTGGTCACTCGGGGCTGGCTGGCATGCTTTTGCTACACCTGAGCTAAAATCGCTTTTTCAAAATAAATTACCCGGTGCGGTTTCCAGTAATAAACACCTAGCCTATGCGTTTCTTGGACAAGGTAAAACACAAGTTCCAAGTGCCTTTGATTTAACATTTACCTTATCTTATTGCTCGTACAAGACTGAAGGTGTAGAGCAAAAATTTACCTGCCAGGAAGTAAAAGTCTGGACGTGGCATAAAATTGAAGACTTTTTATCCAACAACCCGCTGTTTAAGTTAACAGCAATAAATACTCCTTCTGTGGCACCGACAAAATTATGATGATCCTTGTTCTGCCTTGTAAGGGGTCGACCAATGGTCAGGAAATTCATTTATCCCCCTCAAGGTAAAAGGGTTGTTCATTGGTATAAGTATTTATGATTTCGCATTCTGGATATAAAGTTGCATTTTGCAAATTTATTTGCTGAAAAATATGAGAGATATACTATAAAAAACACTTCTATTACTTTGAAAAATATAAAATATATTTACTTGGCTGAAAATTTGCTACTTCACCAGTTAAGATAAGATATAGGTTGAAAGTTTTGGAGTCACTAATGAAAAACAAGCTAATTTTACTAACCGGTTTGTTATTAATATCACTGAACTCTTTTTCAGGGACATTTTTATTAAATGATTATAACTTAATTACCCTTGGGGATTTTAGCAGTAACTCAGATATTGAAGGGAGAACATTTATCGGCGGAGACCTGATTGGTTCATCAAGTCATAACTACGGAATTCATTTATCTTCCCCTTTTGATGGTCCAACGTTACAGGTTGCAGGAAGTATTAATAGTGGTAATCCTATTAGTATTCAGGGGGGCCTAGTTGTCGGGATGGGAAACACAGTTAAATGGAATGGCCAACAAAAAGTCAATAATCGACATATCAATAATGCGGCTTGGATCAGTCAAACCAATTTAGACTCTGATAAAGATGACATTGAAAATGAACTCATTGCTAATTCTCAAGCTTTTCAGAATATGACCAGTAATAGTAGTGTGACTATCCCGTCGGGCCAACCTAGCGCTTACAAATTTAATGTCGATCAGTCTTTAGGTGTTGGTGATTATGCTGTTTTTGACATAGGGCAATGGGGGGTGTTTACAAATAGCAAAGTGCAACAAATTGAAATGCTAGCAAACAACATCAGTTCTTTAGCGGGTATTATCATTAATATAGGGGGATTGAACGCAGACTGGTCAAATAGTGGTAATAAGGTGGGAAGTGTCTTTGGCTCAGAGGAAGGGCGAGAAAAAATATTGTGGAATTTCTTTGAAGCCGAAACAATTCAATTGCATGCGCATAGCTTTATGGGAAGCATTTTAGCACCATACGCGACAGTTACTTCGGCTAATCCTATTGAGGGTTCTCTGGGGGTCTTTTCTCTTTTAACAACATCAGAAGTTCATTTGCCAAACTCTATCGTTGAAGTTCCAGCTTTGGTTAGTGTCCCTGAACCTAGATTTATAGGTCTCATGCTGCCGATATTTTTGTTTATTTACTTTTTACACTCAAGGCTAATCAATATGAAAGCTTCTTGAAAAAAGAATACATATCTTTTCCATAGTCTTTGCAAAATAACTCAATAATTAATGAAACCAGTCAAGGCTTTGAAGCAGACAAGAGGTATATATGACATTAATCAATCAAAAAAAATCAGTTTTTGCTGCCCTCGCATTGCTTTTTCAAGTGTCCATTGTCATTTGTACTAATTCAGCAATCGGAAATACTCATAATAGCCATTATGAACAAGCGATTTTAAGTTTCCTTGAGGCCGACTTAAAAAGTGCTCATATTCATCTGAAAAATTCAATCAAGCAAGACACTAATCATTTACCTTCAAGAATATTAAATACTAAAGTTTTCATAGGATTAGGAAAGGGTGGAGAGGCGGAAGTTGAAATAGGAAAAGCGGTAAAAGCTGGAGCAGATGACGGTATAACAACGCCCTTGCTAATGGAGTCGCTACTATTGCAAAGAAAGTTTGATCAGGTCATTGAGTTTGTCGAAGAAGATTTGCATGTTAACGAGAATAAACTTAATAAATCACTTCTTTTATATAGAGCATTAGCGATGCTTGGCAAACGGAGGTTTCACTCTGCTGACGGAGGCTTTCGGGAAGTTTTGCATCATTCGCCTGATGACATTAAAGCCATGTTAGGAAGAGCGCAAGTCGCGTTGAAACAAGGTAAGTTCATTAAATCTATCGCCTTTATAGATAATGCTTTAGCGATAGATCCAAATCATGTTAATGCATTGCTGATGAACGCCGTTGTCCATCAAATGACAGGTGAATTAGAGAACGCCATATTAGATGTTCATCACGTGCTTAAATTAAAACCCAACAATTCACCAGCACGATTAATTTATTCTGTTTTGCTTATGGAAAAGGGAGACATGCTTTCAGCAAAAAGTGAATTAGAGAAAATTCTAGCAATTATACCAAATGAACCAGGAGCAAACTTTTTAAAATATTTAACAAGTATTTCGTTAGGAAAAACGAAGGAATCAGAAAAAACCCTCTCACACCTAATCAATGTATTAGATGCTATTTCGGATGAAATTAAACAAGATTTCCCTATTTTTTATTATTTGGCCAGTTTGGTTGATTATCAGCAGCAGAATTATTTTAAGGCTGAAAGATCGATAACCAAGTACCTTAAATTAAATACTGCAGATAGCAAAGCACAAAAATTACATGCCAAAATTGCTATTGCTCAGCAAGAGTTTCATGTTGCAAAATCTATTCTGACAAAAATAATGCTCTACAAGTTTGATGATGTTGAGGCTTTATCTCTATTGGGGAAAGTTCATATGGTTCTGGGTGAATCAGCCAAAGCGGAGTATTTTTTTAACCAAGTTATCCAAAAGCAATCTAATGATATTTTAGGCGTTATTAATCTATCAAAACTTCAAATGCTTAACCAAGAATTTCACCGTGTAGTTATGAATTTAAAAGACCATGAAGCACTTGGAAGCACCCCTGAAGCACTATTATTAATTTCTAAAGCATACATAGAAATTGGAAAACCTCACTTAGGATTAACTCATCTTGAAAGATTACTTACCTTTCATCCTGATGATTCATATATACACCAAATAAAAGCAGCTGCTTTAGGACTTACAGGGGATATACCAGCTTCAAAACAAAGTTATCATCGAGCCTTAGAACTTGCACCAGACAATAATCAAGCAATCATCCACTTGGCAAGAATTGATGTGATGGAAAATAAAATAGATAACGCTATTGCAAAATTAACTGCTCAGGATAAAGAGTATGGTCCCAATAGTGCGTTACTTGTTGAATTAGGAGATGTTTATCAAAGAAGTAATAATGAAAAATACGCATTAAATATGTATTCAAAAGCATTAGATAGAAACCCTTTGAGTTTCTTAGCGTTAACGCGTTTGGTGGCTGTTTATCAAAGAAAAGAAGACCTAGCTAAAGCGATAAATTTAACTGAAAGCTTTATTAATAAAGATAGCAAAAACTCAGAAGCTTATTCCTTGCTCGGTAAGTTGTATTATGCGGATAAGCAGAAAAATATGGCAATTACGGCATTTAACAATGCGGTGAAGCATAGTAAAAGAAAGCACATTAGCTTGTTAGAGTTGGCAAGTTTCCAAACGAAATTAGGTAGATTAATCTCTGCCAAAAAAAGCTTGTTAAAAGCATTGTCATGGAATGATGGATTTTTGCCAGCATATTACAAACTAATAGCCATTACTATCCAACAAAAAGATAAAGAACATGCACTAGATTTAATACATAAAATAGAAACTCTTACTGACAATGTCGCCAAAATAAATCAATTTAGAGGTGACTTATATAGCGTATTGAATAATGTCGAGAAGGCTAAACATTTTTATCAACTGTCCATCGAGCAAAAACCTTCTCAGCAAAGCGTGTTAGGTTTATATCGCATATTTAGGGGGAAACAGAACTTTGATGAAATAATTCAACTTCTTACTGTTTGGTTAGCTAACAACACTGATGATTTAATATCAGCAATTGCTTTAGCCGAAACTTATCAAGATAAGGCAGATCACCAAATAGCATTATCATATTATTTGGAGTTATTAGATCGTTTCCCTGACAATCCAATATTATTAAATAATATTGCCATGGTTTACCTATCTTCAGGCGAATACAAACAAGCAGCGGAAATGGCAGATCGAGCATACAAAATAATTCCCAACAGTGTAATTGTCTTGGATACCAAAGCTTGGATTGAAACAAACCGAGGTAATTATGAGCAGGCGTTATCATTGTTGAGGCAAGCGGATGCATTCGACTTTAATAATTTTGAAGTTAAATACCATTTAGCCATTACCTTAGATAAGTTAGACAGAAGAAGTGAAGCTTTCAATTACCTCCAAGAGGCGGCATCTAACTATGTTGATTTTCCTGACAAAGAACAAGTGATATTGCTCTTTAATCAGTGGGAGTCTGAAAAATCTAAGGATTGAGGTTGTTTTTTCTATTATGAGGGTGGTGAGTTATGAAAAGGTACTTATTGATATTTATACTCTTAATGAGCCATTGGCCGATATTGGCCGGGAGTTACAATGTTGCGGCTATGTTTGGAACTCAAGGAAGTGAATCGGACGTCAATATTGGTGTTTTAAATGAAACCCTTTCAATTGCTGGCTTTGATACATCTCTAGGCACACTACAGGGTGTTAACATTATGGTATATGCTCAAATGGACAGTGAAGGTACTTCACAAAATTTAAGTATTGCCAATGGTCGTGCTGATATAGGTATTTATTTATTTAGCGATTGGAAGGTGACTACCAGCGTTGCCAATAACTATACCTTTTTAAACAGTAGTTTCTCGCCGTTTTTAAGTGCAAGTAGTTCGTTACCAGGTGTATATACCATGATTCCTGGGGGCGACGATACATTTAACTATGACTTAACAACCGGCGAATTAAGTACGTCATTGACAGGGATTAACTTGTCAGAATTTATCTCTGGTAACGTTGTTGATTTTGTTTTTTCTGCTTGGGCCTTAACCTTTATTGCTAATGAAGTAGAGTCAGGGACCGGGGAGTTCACTAATGTATTTTCTACAGGCTCCTGGGGAAAAGTTGTAGTTACTTATAACTATTCTGAAGTACCTGAACCAACGTCGATAATGCTAATGATACTTTCACTCATTTTTCTGATAAGTCGTGGTAAGTCTTTGAAAAGCAATTGAGGCGAAATAAAGCTGTGAGGAAATATTGCTATCTCATGTAGCTTTAAAGTAATGCACTATACCATGTTTATAATATTTTCATTCTCGATAATGCATGGTTAATAACAAATGAGCATATTAAATATTACTGGATCTTGCCTTTTATTTACTCGTTTTTTAGTAGGAGCCGGTTTTAGTATTTTTCTGTTAAAACAACACTAAATACGGGGAGGAGTTTCTGATGGCTATCAATAAAATAAATAATTACCGAGCTGATTTGGATGGATTAAGAGCGATAGCTGTACTCTCTGTGGTTGTATTTCATATTGATGAAGTATTAATTCCAGGCGGTTTTGTTGGCGTAGATATCTTTTTTGTTTTGTCGGGGTACTTAATTTCTCGTTATATTTTTGAGAAACTCAATGAGCAATCGTTTTCATTAGCAGAGTTTTATCGTAGAAGAATAAAGCGCATCGCACCGGCTATGTTGGTGGTGTTATTGGTTGTACTGGTATTTTCGCAATTAATCATGTTGCCTAATGATGCCGAGAAAGTCGCTGACTCAGTGATCTGGTCTTTATTTTCGCTGACCAATTTCTATTTTTATTCCTCTGAAGATTTAAGCTATTTTGCTTCAGTAATGAATGAAAAGCCTTTACTTCATTTTTGGACTTTGGGCGTAGAAGAGCAGTTTTATTTAATTTGGCCTGTTTGCTTAATGCTTTTTTACCGTTACTTCAATACGAGATGTTTTCTCTATCTATTGATCTTTCTCGCGACTTGTTCATTTATTTCCGCACAATATTACTCTGTAGTTTCTCCCTCATTTTCTTATTATATGCTGCCAACTCGCGCCGGTGAGCTGCTCATTGGTGCAATAGTAGCGCACCTTATTTTATCTTCAGAAAATAAAGCTAAAAAAGTGGGCCAGGGCTTAAGTATTATTGGCTCATTAATGATTGTTTGGTCATTTTTTTATATTTCAGCAGAAGATATCTTTCCTGGCATACTTGCCCTTATCCCTACGTTAGGCACTGCCTTTCTTATTTATTCAGGACAATATAAAGTCAGCTGGATTTCTTGGTTACTTGAACGTAAACCTTTGGTATATATCGGACTTATCTCATATTCAACTTATTTGTGGCACTGGCCAATCATCGCTTTTTTTAACTACGGCTTATTTGAACTGAGTGGCTTGGCTTTTACCGTTATTTTACTGTTAACCTTGCTTTGTGGCTGGTTAAGCTTCACTTTTATTGAAAAACCGTTTCGTTATTCAAAATGGAGATTCAAAAAAGTACTTGTTAATCAATTAGTCATGCCAAGTATGGCAATTATGTGTTTATCATTGATTTTTTTACTAGGGCAAGGCTATGGCTTTCGAAGTTTTTCTGGAAGTTACCAAACTCAATTGCAGAGAATACAGTCTGAGGTGAAACCTGCTTATAGTTACCAATATATTTGTCAGAAGCCTTATATTTCAAAGAAAGATCTTAATGAGCAAGACTGTGTTGTTGGGGAAATCAATACAAAGAAAAATAATATAACTTCAGCCGATGAAACCGATATTATCCTTATTGGTGATTCTAATGCCGCTCATTATGTTGGCATGTTAGGTGAATTTGCTCAGCAACAAAAATTTCAATTTAGAAATGCACAAATCAGTGCTTGTCCTCCTGTTATGGGCAATGTTGAACCCTTTGTCAAAAGAAAATATTTTGACGACTGTCGCCGTTCTTTAAATAACCTCTGGCCAGAACTTTCAAATTACAAAACTGTGATCATCTCGGCATCTTGGTCTCACTATCAGCAAACATCAACTGAATTTCTCCCAAGCTTTTTTGCAACCGTTAATGAGCTGATAAAACAAGGTAAAGACATTATTATTTTAGGCAAAGTTCCGGTGATAATGTCATATAACAAAGAGTGCCTAGCACGAGCAATTAGTTACCCTTTGATCGATTGCCAAAGCGCGCCTAGTTATCTAGAGAAACAACTGGATATCACCAACTTAGCCTTAACACGCTTTGCCGAAGAGCAAGATGAAATATCATATTATGATGCCAATGAATTTTTATGTGAAAATAGAAACTGCTCGGCCTACAATAATAAAGGCCAAGCGTTATATTTTGATCAAAGCCATCTTTCCATTCCAGGACCTTGGCTACTAGGGAAGCAGATAGTCCGTTTTGAAGGTGTACCGTATCCTTTTAATCTTTTAGGAGAATAATGTATTTACCAACTGAGTTTCTTACGATAAATCGTCGAAGGGCTTACTTCGAGTAACGCGGCTGCTTTTGGAATATTGCCTTCACAATATAAAATGGCCGATTCAATGGTATCTTTTTCGACCTGCCAAAGAGGGATGATTTCAGCGGAGGATTCTATAGCCCTTTTACTAGGTTGATATTCTTCAATGTGATTGGAACGCCCAACCTGACTCTGCTTAGCGATGAAATTATTGACAGTAGTTGATAAGGATTTTATCACCATTTCTGCAGTTATTTCTTTGCCTGTATTGAGGATCACTATGCCATGAATAATATTTTCTAATTGTCTAACATTACCGGGCCAATTATAAGAACAAATAATTTGAATGGCATCACGAGAAAATTTAGCAAAGGCTTTATTTTCTACTTTTGAGTATTTCTTTAAAAAATAACGGGCAATATGCAAGATATCAGCACCCCTTTCTTTTAAAGGTGGTAAGCCAATAGTAATGACATTTAATCGATAATAAAGATCTTCTCTAAATTCACCGTTTACAACCGCATTACCAATTGAATTTGAAGACGCTGAAATGATTTGAGCATGAAATTGTTGTACTTTGTTACTGCCTAACGGAGTAAATTCTCTTTCTTGTACCACTCTTAATAATTTTGCTTGTAATGGTTTTGTTAACGTGGTGATTTCATCAAGGAATAGTGTGCCCTCCTTTGCCACAGTAAATAAACCTTCTTGATTATTTATCGCACCAGTGAAAGCTCCTTTGGTATGACCAAATAGTTGTGACTCTATTAAATTCTCAGTAAAATTAGCACAGTTAACGGCGATAAAGGGCTGGTCTTTGTGGTAACTTTCTAAATGACAGGCTTTAGCAACTAACTCTTTACCTGTCCCCGTTTCGCCAGTAACAAATATTGGCGCATTGGTCGTTGATGCATGTTTTATGCTGGTAAACAGTTCATGCATGGCTTCATCTTCAGCCACAATGCCATGAAAATTGATCAACCCACTATGGGTTTCTTTAGGTGGTAATAGCTCACCAAAATGATTTTCTATGGGTTTACTTAATGCTTTATCAACAATAAAGGTAAGTTCTTTATTCTCCCAAGGTTTACAAATAAATTTATCAACCACCCCGGCACTAAAAGCAGCGGAAACCAAGTTGAAGTCTTGGTAAGCAGACAAGATAATTCGTTGTGACTGAGGACAATGTTTTTTAATTTTCTCTAATAACTCACAACCATTCATTTCTGGCATGTGTTGATCAGAAATAACTACATCAGGTTGATTTAGTTGGCAGTACTCTAAAGCTAGTAAAGGCGAGGTAAAATCAATGATGGTTGCATCCACTTTTCTCAGTGTTCTTTTTAATGCTTGTAAGATATTTTCATCATCATCAACAAGCAACAAAACCGGCTTTTTGTGTCCGTAAGTATCATCCATATATTATCGCCTTATTCCTGTCTATACTCTAATCATAGGTAGAAATTGCAAATTCAGAAAGTTTTTTGCATTTTGCATCATAAAATAAAAAGAAATACACTATAGTGAAAAAGTAACTTTATGTTTATTATCGACTTAGTCACTTGTAAGTTGTAGCACTAATAAGGAAATTCGAATGGAAAAAGCTTCACTACTCATTGTTGATGATGAAAAAGAGGTGCTTAATGCTCTGCATCGAGTATTAAGAAAGCATTTTGAATTGTTTTTATTCTCAGATCCTCTTGAAGCTTTAGCCTTTTATCGAGATAAGCCTTACATTCCCTTGATACTTACTGACATGAGAATGCCGGTCATGGATGGCGCAACATTCCTTGGTAAAATCATTGAAATTAATCCTAACTCGAAACGCTTTTTATTAACGGGTCATGCGGATATAAATTTGACCGTTGCCGCCGTTAATGACGGTAAAATTACCCATTATTTTTCTAAACCATGGGATAACGTAGAACTGATTGGTGAACTTAAAGCTTCCTATGAATTGTATCTAAATGAAAGGAAAACCAAGCATTTGTTAAAGGCCAATCAAGAAAAAAATGCCCAACTTTCTTTGATTAATAGTTCGTTAGAATTAGAAACTAATAAAAATAAGAAAAAGCTAGAATTAGTTTCTTCTCGTGAGGCCAAAAGTTTTGTTCGATTGAAAAAGACCTTTTCAACCTTTATTGAAATTTACGCAGAGACCATTTCTTGGCATACCGAAGATGCCACACGGCACAATTTTCGTATCGCTTCACATGCGCGTTTAATGGCTGAAAAGTTAAACTGTGATAAGTTAATGATATTTCAGATATATATATCGGGTTTGTTATATGAAACAGGCAAGTTATCTTAAGCCAAAATTTACTTAATAAATCTGTAGATACCATGGATCAGCATGAAAGGGCGCAATTTGATGGCTTTTATACAAAAGGCATTAGTTTGCTCTCTAGAGTTGATGAACTAGCGTACGTGATAGAAATCATTAAACATATTCCCGAGTTTTATAACGGTTTAGGGCTTCCTGAGCATCTAAAAGGCGAAGAAATACCTTTAGGTTCTAGAATACTTTCGATTGTCATTATGTACGATAACTTACTGATTGGTCGTCAAACACAAGCGAAAATATTAACTGCAGAAGCTAAGCATCGTATTCAAGACCTAGGCCAGACCATGTTCGACGCTAATTTGGTGAAAACCTATTTACAGGCGTTAGAGCAAAGAGAAGACTCTCAAGAAGGTACCGTTGAGTATTTGTTGAATGTTGGCGACTTACAATCAGGCAATGTTTTAAAAAAGGATATTATTAATAGTGATAAAAGTGTCTTATTAACTGCTGGAACCGTGATTGAACAACATCACATTGCTAAGTTACTCGATATTGAAAAAGAGTTTAATCAGTGCTTTATTGCTTTTGTTTAACAGGGTATTAACCATTAATTTTGATTGGTAAGAGAAATAACTAATAGAACAAATAAAATGAATGATAACCCTTGCCAAAACTTTACTGGGTTGCGTTGTAAAATAGGTTGTTTTTTATATTCTTCTAAGGCAGTTAAATTGGGCTTTGTTAAGTCAGCTTGCAGCTCAGAAAAAGCTTGGTAACGTAATTTAGGATCCGGTTGGGTACATTGCTGTAAACTCAAATCTAGCCAGTAGGGCAATTCTGGACGAAATTGTTTAATACTACGGTATTGCCAATCATCATAACTATTTTGGGTGATCTCAGCGCGTTTCATCGGCTTATACGGCAATTGCCCCGTCAACATTTCATAACTGATAACACCGAGTGAAAATAGGTCACTCATGTTGTTAGACTTCATCGTTAACAAGGTTTCAGGCGCGATGTAATTGAGGGAACCTTGCGGCACTGTTTCTTCAATGTTATTAACGTCTTCATCAAGCGACGCCACTAAAACAGTACCATAGTCGATTAACTTAATTTGCCCATAAGTATCAATCATGATGTTATCTGGTTTTAGATCACGATGTACTAATTCAAGCCGTTGAAATGCCCTGAGTGCTGAAATGATTTGACTGACAATATCTCGTACTTTGGCAACACTAGGTTTAGGGTTGTCATGCATCCAAGTTGATAACGTTTGTCCTTCAATATATTCACAAACATGATAAAGAAAACGGCTATCTTTGCTATCAGTTTTAACTTTCATTATATGGTTATGGTTGATCCGTTCGCCAACCCAAGCTTCTCTCATAAAACCTTGCAAATAAATAGTATCATCGGCAAAGTTTTGTGAGGGAACTTTTAATACAGATCTGATTTGTGTTTGACCATCTTCAGCTAAACTTTCGACTAAATATAGATGTGAACGATTACTGGCGTGAATAATTTTGCATACTTGGTAACCATCGAGCTTCATGCCCACTTTAAGAGCCGGAGGGATAACCTTACTCAGCAAGTCTCGCTCTATTTCAATTAGTTTTCGTTGTGGTGTTTCACTAATATAAACCAATAAACAACTGACATTATCGTGACTGCCGTTATTAATTGCGAGTGTAGTGATCTCTTTACTTACTTGCTCTAAGTCTATATTTGATGGATTACTTGGCAAACTAGCCAGCTGTAATTTAAGTTCTTTTTTCGATAAAAAGTCATGTACACCGTCACAAGTTAACAAATAGATGTCGCCATTTTGAATATCAATCTTATGAAAATCGACTTTTAATCTTGGATCTGCACCTAAAGCTCGGGTTAATATCACATGCTCACCACCTTGTTTACGGTTATGATCTCTGGTGATGCTTTCGAGTTGCTTTTCTCTGTATTTACTAATGCGACAGTCACCGACATGGAAAATATATCCACTGGTTGATTTCAAAATTAACGCTGAAAATGTTGTTAACCACTGTGGGCTTTCGACGGGCTGACTCTGTTGTGCACTGTTATTGCTGGTAATTGTGTCTGCTTGAGAAAATAACCATTGATTTAAACTGGTTAAAACTTTTGCTGCAGATTTCTCAGTAGACCAAGTATCGGGTGTTGAATAATACTCTTGGGCAAATTGTGTAACGGCTAATTGTGCCGCTTGTGCGGCATTACTCGCACTACTTACGCCATCAGCAAGTGATGCAATGGCGCCTTTGGTAGTGATGTCATTATTGGTTGGACAATGAACAATAAAAGCATCTTGATTTTCGGCTTTCAAACCTTGATGAGAGTAACCTCCAAAAGCTAACTTCAGTTGAGTGGTTAACTTTTGGTTTTTATCGTGATGCTGATTCTGATCTGTTGTCATTATTATTTAGGAAACACTGATTAGTTCAATTGAGCCATCTTCTCTGACTTCCGTTATTGTGCCTTTTGGCTCTTCCATAAACAAGAGAGTGATAAAACCTACCACGGCGGTACCCGCTATTACTAAGAAAAACGTTTGATAATCCACTAAAGATAATACTGTTAAATAGACAACCGCACCAACATTACCATAAGCACCAGTCATGCCGGCAATTTGCCCTGTTAAACGACGTTTAATTAATGGGACCGCTGCAAATACCGCACCTTCACCTGCTTGAACAAAGAAAGAACATGCCATAGCTGCTGCTACCGCTAGGGCTAATGGCCAACTACTGTCTATAGCTGACATCGCCAAGTAACCAACAGCTAAGCCGGCAGTAAGGATAAGTAAGGTTTTTTTACGGCCAAACTTGTCACTGATCCAACCGCCACCTGGGCGAGACATTAAGTTCATAAAGGCGTAGAGTGAAGCAAGTAAACCAGCATAAACCATATCTAGGCTAAAAACTTCAGCAAAAAATAATGGCAGCATAGAGATAACCGCAAGCTCAGAGCCAAAAGTAGCAAAATAGAGGATATTTAAAACCACTACTTGTTTGAATTTATATTGATGTACTTTATCGACTGGTTGACTAAATAAATGACCGTTGACGCGAAAGGTTTGTTTTACCTCAAATATAAATAAAGCAATTAATGCGATATAAGCGAATAAAGCACTTTGCTCACTTAATAAAGCAACGCCACTCGGTGATAATTTCCAAGTCAGTAATGAAAGTGCACCGTACATAGGGAGTTTCATTAACAATAATAGCCAAAAATCACCAACACTGGTTACTTCCATTGCGCCGGTTTGTTTAGGTTTAAAATATGTCGCGCCTTTTGGTGTATCAGATACGTTAAAGTACCAAATAAAACTGAAGAGCAGGCTTAAGAACCCCGATAAACCAACAGCGTAACGCCAGCCATTTTCACCACCAAATAATAACGCAATCGCAGGTAAAGACATTGCAGCTGCCGCAGAGCCAAAATTCCCCCAGCCACCGTAAACACCTTCAGCAGTACCTAGCTCATTAGCAGGGAACCATTCACTGACCATACGAATGCCGATAACAAACCCAGCGCCGATAAAACCTAGTAAGAATCTTGCTATAGCCGCTTGTTCAAAGTTATCCGCTAAAGCAAACATAAAACAAGGAAAGCTGCAAAAAAACAGTAAAAAGGCAAAGGTTAGTCGAGGACCATATTTATCGGTTAACATGCCAATTAGCACACGGGCAGGAATGGTTAATGCAACGTTTAAGATTAACAGGGTTTTAATTTGACTTGCTGATAATCCTAGACTGTCAGCAATAACTGCTAATAATGGTGCATGATTGAACCAAACAACAAAAGTGATAAAAAACGCCATCCAACTGAGATGCAGTATTTTAATCTTCCCTGAAAATGACCATATTTTAAAACCTGCTTGACCACTCAAAATATTCTCCAAAATTTTCTAAAGCTTAATTATCAGAGGTATTGCAAAGGAAATGCCATAGAATGAATATATATTTAATCTATTTATTTCAGTGGTTTATGGGTGTTTCGTTGAGGTGTGAGGTCAAGGTTATGCACTTAAAGTGAACTTTTGCACAGTATAAGTGCAGATACTCTAATCTATACTGTGCTCTTTTGAGTGGTTATATTTTATTGCCATTTATAGGGCATTGAAATGTAGGTAATACTTATAAGGTACCAAATATTTTGTCGCCCGCATCACCTAAACCAGGCAGGATATAACCCTTATCATTGAGTTTTTCATCGATAGCACCAACATGAATGATAATATCTGGGTGCTGGTCAACAAGTACCTTAATACCTTCAGGCGCGGCAACTAAAAATATAGCAATGATATTTTTACAGCCCGATGACTTTAGTAACTCTACGGTAGCAAGGGCGGTACCACCGGTAGCCAGCATGGGGTCGATAATAATGGCTTGGCGATCTGTGGCATCGCTGACAATATTTTGATAATAGCTTTCCGGTTGTAAAGTTTCTTCATTACGCTGCAGACCTACAACACTGACTTTGGCACAAGGTAATATCGATAATGCGCCGTCTAACATGCCTAACCCTGCTCGTAATATAGGCACAAGTGTTGGTTGTTTACCTGCCAACATTGGCGCTGATATATCACCAGACCAACAAGTAACCGGCTGGTTTTCTAAAGGTAAGTTGGTTGTTGCTTCCACCGTTAATAAAGCAGATAACTCTTTGGTCAGCTCTCTGAACATTTTGACTGAAATATCGGCATCACGTAATAAAGTTAATTTATGTTTTACGAGAGGGTGGTTACTGGCAAAAACGGTCATAAATAATTCCTAAAGATGCAGTGAATGAAATAGCACCTATTGTAGTTGATAAATTTTAGTTTGGTTGATAAATTTTAGTTTGGTTGATAAATAAGTTAGGTAAGAGTTACCAAACTAATTCTTTAAAATGGATCCGACATAAAGACTCATATCTTTCATTGCCGCCAACTTCTATTTGTTCGCCACCTTTGACCGCTTTACCATTTTTATCTCGGCGAACAACAAAATTAGCTTTTTTACCGCAGTGACAAATGGTTTTAAGCTCAATTAATTTATCAGCCCAGGCAAGCAGGGCAGCACTACCGTTGAAGGTTTGGCCAAGGAAATCAGTTCTGATCCCGTAAGCAAGCACGGGTATTTTTAAGTAATCAACGATATCGGTCAGTTGTTTAACCTGTTCAGATGTTAAAAATTGTGCTTCATCAATTAATACACAATCAATTTTTTTATCAGCAACCAGTGCTTTTATATCATTGCCAATATGAGTTTGTTGATCAAATAACCTAGCTTCAGCGCTAATACCTAATCGAGATGATACTTTGCCTTGGTCAAATCTATCATCAATCAACGCAGTATATAAAACGCTCTCTAAGCCACGCTCACGATAGTTATATGCCGATTGTAATAAATGCGTCGATTTTCCTGCATTCATGGTTGAATAGTAAAAATATAGTTGAGCCATGATCTTCTTATTGTTGTTAACTGTTGTTTGTGATTTATAAAAAAGCCTTAGTGAAATACTAAGGCTTTTAATTTTAAGATGTTAAGCGCCGTAAGGCACCCAAACATTTTTAATTTCTACTGATTTTCGTAAAAACAAATCTTGGTCAATTTGCTCGTTACTGGTCCAGTCGAAATATTTACCGTTATTGACCCACGTACGTTTCATTGTCGCAGCTGATTCAAATTCTACTTGTTTACTTCCTTCAGCACTGCCCCAATACCAAAAACCATCAATGTCATAGTGCTTGGCCATAGTATCAGTGAGAGTATCTCGGTCACCTGTGATGATGTTAATTACACCACCAGGTAAGTCTGAAGTATTGAGAATTTGATAAAAATCAGTAGCTAACAATGCTGTTTGAGACGAAGGCACAAAAATGACCCTGTTACCCATTGCAATTGCCGGCATAATAGTTGATATCATGCCTAAAAATCCAGCTTCTTCAGGCGCTACAATCGCAATATTGCCTACAGCTTCTTTCATTGCTAAGGTCACTACGCGTTGTGGTGGGGTGTGAATTTGTCCGTCGTATTTATCTGCCCAAGCGGCACTGGAAAATATTCGACTAATGGCTAGTTCAAACTCAGCTTTAGCTTGAGCAGGCGTTTTTCCGGTAAGCTGGCCAATACGCTTAATAAACTCTTCAGCGCGAGCCTCCAAATTCTCAGCAATAAAATACAATACTTGGGCACGATTATGGCCCGTAGTATTTGTCCAACCGCTGGCTTTGTTTGCTGCTTCCACGGCATTTCGGATATCTTTTCTACTGCCCTCTGGGATCTCAGCAATTTGTCTGCCTTGATGATCAAACGCTGGTAGACTATAACCACTATCAGGTCGAGTTTGTTTGCCGCCAATATACAATTTAGCCGTTCTGTCAATTTGCAGATCACTTGTAGAGCCAACTTTACTGTTGCTCTTGATAGCTTTAGGCGCTTTTGTTGATAAGGTTTTTAACCACTTTTCTTGTACATATTCATATAAACCTTCTTTGCCGCCTTCACGACCAAAACCAGACTCGCGATAACCGCCAAAGCCAGCTGAAGCATCAAATAAATTGGTACAGTTAACCCAAATTGCACCTGCTTTTATTTTTGGGGCAATATCTAGCGCTAAATTGATGTTTTCAGACCAAACACTTGCCGCTAAACCATAACGGCTGTTATTGGCTAGTTGTACTGCTTCTGCAGGTGTTCTAAAGGTCATGGCAACCAGTACCGGACCAAAAATTTCTTGTTGGGCAACAGTTGATGCCGGTTCTACATCGGTTAGTAATGTTGGTGGATAAAAACAACCTTCGTTATCAACAGACTTACCTTCAAAACTACCCGTAGGTTGATGTAATGTAGCGCCTTCTTCAACACCTAATGCGACCATTTTAGTGATGGTATCTAATTGGCTTTTATCAACAATCGCACCAATATCGATGCATTTATCGAGTGAATCACCAATGATCAGTTTTTCCATGCGTTGTTTTAATTTGCTCACTAATTTATCAGCAATCGACTCTTGCATTAATAAACGTGAACCAGCACAACAAACTTGTCCTTGGTTAAACCAAATAGCATCAACAATACCTTCAACCACACTATCAAGGTCAGCATCTTCAAATACCATAAATGCCGACTTACCACCCAATTCAAGTGATAATTTTTTACCTGTGCCCGCCGTTGCTTGACGAATATGTCGGCCAACATTGGTTGAGCCAGTAAAGGCTATTTTAGCTATATCAGAATGTTCAACAATGGCTTGACCGGCTTTTTCGTCGCCAAGTATTAAGTTGAATACACCTTTTGGTAATTGTATTTCATCACATATTTGCGCAAATAAAACAGCTGTTGCTGAAGTGAATTCCGCAGGTTTTAAGATAACAGTGTTACCCATTGCAAGAGCTGGCGCTACTTTCCACGCTAACATCAGTAATGGAAAATTCCAGGGAATTATTTGGCCAACCACACCGACAGGTTCAAAGTTTGGTAACTCAGATTCCATTAGTTGTGCCCAGCCCGCATGATGATAAAAATGACGAGCAACTAAGGGAATATCAATATCGCGCGATTCTCTAATCGCTTTACCATTGTCTAATGATTCTAATACTGAAAATAAACGACTGTGTTTTTGAATTTGTCTTGCGATGGCATATAGGTATTTTGCTCTGCCGTGCCCGCCAAGTGCTTGCCAGTTCTTTTGTGCTTTGCTTGCTGATACAACCGCTAAATCGACATCTTTATTGTCCCCATCAGCGACTTTTGCCAAATGATTTAAATTAGCC
>Ga0105355_10001559_pt1 | contig 21103 bp, 14 predicted proteins | sample GOMGulsemesocosm_2_FD_83508 | JGI IMG/M metagenome (GOLD analysis project Ga0105355, IMG submission 83508) | Methane-oxidizing microbial communities from mesocosms in the Gulf of Mexico - GOM9C Gulf of Mexico | ecosystem: Environmental > Aquatic > Marine > Cold seeps | place: Gulf of Mexico... | reverse complement strand
TATTAAAAACTGGGATCATATTGGTGAAGTTTATCTCAATCCTGAAAAGGGAAAATCAGAAATAAAAGAAAGTAAGGCGGCATAAATTTAAACGTTAGGCGACAACTAGCTTGAAAAACGCCGGTGTGCTCGAAAGACATCAGCCACTTCCAGTGTTGGGCGAGGCATGAGCGGCTCACTTCACGTCCTTACCCTTCTTTTTTTGAGGCGTGATGGTATCTAACGGACTGATCACTTCCTTGAGTAAATCCGTTGCCACTTGTGTATAACTAGCAGTGGTATTGAGTTGAGCATGCCCCAACAAGACTTGAATAACACGAATGTCGACTTTAGCTTCGAGTAAATGGGTGGCAAAGCTATGACGTCTATGTCGTGCACGACATAGGCGCCACTATGTCTACTTCTTGACTATGTCGAGTAATGTAAAGTGCATAGCAGTCAGGCTTTATATTTACTCGCCTTGCCGTGGTAATACCATTTGAATACCCGACATAGTTTCTTTGGTTAGAGATTGTTCAAAAAGTTCAACAGACTATCACCCGGTTTATAACGTGCCAATTTTCCCTCCAATGGTGTTGTTTTGCTCAGCGCCTGTTCCTTCATCGCAATGGTTGCTTCAAGATAGATTTGCGTTGTCTCAACTGATTCATGTCCTAGCCACAAGGCAATGACAGAGCGATCAACGCCTGCTTGCAATAAATCCATCGCCATTGTGTGCCTCAATCGATGGACAGTAACCCGCTTTTGTTCTAAAGAAGGACATACTTTGGCAGCTGCCCTACGATGCTTGTTCAGCAGATATTGCACGCCATCGACGCTAAACCGTTTCCCTCTTGCACTAGGAAATAGCACAGCATCATCACCTCGTGGAGGTTCTCGTAGCCAGTTTTTTAACACGGCGAGTGTTGATTTAGCTAAGGGAATACAACGCTCCTTACGCCCTTTGCCAATGACCCTAATGTGCGCACCTGCGGTTATTATAATATCTTCTTGTTTGAGTCCAGTCATTTCTGATAAACGCAAGCCCGTCTGCACTGCGGTCAGTATAAACGCATGATCCCGCCGCCCAGACCAAGTACTACAATCCGGCGCAGCAAGCAACGCATCGACTTCCGAGCGACTCAGGAAGCCGACCAAGGTGCGATCAAATCGTTTGCTGGGAATGGCAAGTACTCGTTGAATTTGTGCCGCATGGGTCGGTAGTTCAAAGGCTACGTACTGAAAAAAAGAGTGGATTGCGGTGAGCCGTAAATTACGACTTCGGGCGGTTAAGCCTCGGACATTTTCCAGTTCATCCAGAAATGCCACGATCAACGGGGCATCGATCTGCTGGAAGTCCAGGTTCGATGGCTGCTGATGCAGACGCTGTTGTGTAAATATCAAGAATTGACGGAAAGTATCTCGATAAGAGCAGATGGTATGAGGGCTGGCCTGACGCTGTTTCATCAGACGCTGGGTAAAAAAACACTCAAGTAGGGGAGCTAAGCTAGTAGTAGTGTTCATGACTGATCCCCCCAACGTTTCTCAAGGCGGAGCATCGCTTCACGCATTAATTCAGGAGAACTCTCCAAATACCACTGTGTATCGGCAACATGCACATGACCGAGGTAGGCAGATAATACGGGCAGAAGGCGCTCAGGATCTTTACCCGAACGATACCAGTTCAGCAATGTGTTTGTGGCAAATCGGTGCCTGAAATCATGCACGCGTGGCCCATGGCTGTCGGATTCGCCGCGCAAACCAATCTGTTTGGACAATCTATAGAAGGCGCGATGGATCTGACTACTATCCAACTGGTTGCCCAAACTGGATATAAATAAGTAGGCAGACACCGGGCGTTCTTCCCAATGATGCTGACGTCTGGCTATATAGTCAGCGAGTACTTTGCAGGTCGATGTATGCAATGGTATCAGGCGGGTCTTACCAAACTTGGCGTTGCGAATAGTCAATACAGCCGTCTCTAGGTCAACATCTTCAAGCATGAGGTTACGGACCTCACCAAGACGAAGACCCGAAACAAACAGTAGCCCAAACAGGCAATAATAAATCCAAGGCAATAATGCACAGTTTTTGAAGTGGGGTGGCATATTAAGTGCGGCGTGCAGCAAACTTTCAATCTCTTCATCTGAGTACAAATAGGGTCGCGCCCGCTTTGGTTGAAAGGGCAACAAACCAGGTGATGGGATCTGTGTACGAGGATCAGTCGAACTACGGTAACGAGCAAATCCACGCACATGACTCAATCGTTGGGCCCAATGTGCAGGTTGAACATTTATTGGTAATTGTGCCCAAATCAGGGCTAATTTCTGAGTGATATAGGATGCCTGTTGTTGCTCCATAAATGTCGAAAAATCCAGTAATGCATGACCCGCTTCCCGTAATTTAAATCCCAGATTACGCCGCATGTCCAGATACTCATGAATGTCCTGTCGAAGCGTATTCATTGTGCACCTCCTGGCCATGGCAACGCCAGCGTTCGCAGTGCATCAAGATCAACCTTGGCGTAAATCTTTGTTGTTTGTGGATGACGGTGGCCCAATACATCGCCGATCTCACCAAGTGAAGCCCCTTGGCGTAACATCTCGGTAGCCAGCCCATGGCGAAACTGATGTGCGCCATAAGTCGGCGCATTTATCTTAGCGCGCTTGAGTGTATGGCGAACGATAGAACTAACGCTACTGGAACCTAGAAAGCCATGAATTGGGGCTTTTGCCCGTAAAAATACGCGTCGGCTAGTGCAAAATGGTCGCCCATCTCGTAAATATGTAGCAATCGCTTTACCCACCTCCTCTGATAAGGGAAATTCGTTACACCTGCCCCCTTTACTGCTAACGCTTAATGTGCCGGTGTGCCAATCAATGTCGTCGAGTTTAAGACATACGACTTCGCCTGCTCGTAATCCCAGTCGCGCGAGCAGCAACAGCACAGCATAATCGCGACGCCCGATAGCCGTTTGCCGATCAATACTGGCCAACAACTGCTCGACTTGTTCTGGCGCAATCGCACGAGGGATTGATGGCATTGACCAGTTGGCTACTACGGGCACTGCGGCAGCTAAATCAAACACTACCACACCGTGATAACGAAGATATGTCAAAAAATAGCGCAATGCACTGGTCATAAGCTTCGCTCGATTCCTATGTAAATGCGCTGCCTGATACTGTACAAATCTCACTACATCACGGGCACATAAATGTGAGAATTCAGTAGGTCCGTCGCCAAAATAATGCTTAAGAAAACAGCGTATAAACGGCACATAATTGAGAATAGTTGCTTTGGCCAAATTGCGTAACTCAGACAGGTATTGTTCATATTCCTGCGCACAACATTCAGCGGGAGTTGGTTGAGATACAAATACCTCTTCTGTTGGAATAACACTGTTACTGCACAGAAAATCAACAAGATGTCTGAGCGTGGCAATATCTGATCGGCAAGGCTTTACTTGCTGAGCACGATATTGTAAATATTGCTGCGGATGAGCGGTGATAATACTGTGTAATTCGACGCCCTCCCTTTTAAGCCATTGACTAAAGCCTGCAACAAGCCGTACTTGTGGACGAATTGAACTCAGAGCATATCCCTGTGCAGTAATGAATTGTGCAAATAAACCAATATGTGCCTTGAGCGGCCCCTCAGGCTCTGCCGATAAAACAATTTGGTTATTGATAACATACTTCATGGTGGACTCCTCCCCAATGTGGGACAGGTGGAAAGAGTCCTAACTATATCGTCACTTATGTGCTTGGCAGCAGGGAAAACGCGCTCTCGTGGCTCTACAAGACATAGTCAAGAAGTAGACATAGTGACGTAACGTATGCATAGAAACATTCTTCTCAATACCCGCAGCATTCGCTGTCTGTTTACAAATCCGGCTAAGGTGGCGAGAAGTCATATGGTCGATAGGGTTCAAGCCTGGAAATAACCAACTACCCTCAAACATTTGCCCTTGTTGATTAGCGAAACGCCACCAATCTCTAAGATGCTCAAGCAAAGCGGGTGATAACAAGGCATAGCGATCACGACTTCCTTTGCCTTGCTCTACACGTAATGCCATGCGTTTACTGTCAATGTCACTCACTTTTAATGAAACCACTTCACTGACTCGTAAACCAGCACCATAAGCTACGGCTAATGCTGCTTTGAATTTAGGGTGTGTCGCAAAGGCCATAAAGCGCTTAGCTTCTTCCAAGCTAAGTACAATCGGTAATTTACGTGCAACTGTTACGGGGCAAACCCTTGCGACAATTTCAGGCTTATCTAACGTTATTTTGAATAAAAACTTTACTGCGGTGAGCGTGGAATTTACCGTCATGCCAGAAACGCCGTGATTGACCATAAAAAGCTGAAATTCACGCAACTCTTCTTGAGTCGTTGTCTCTGGAGTATGTTGTAAATGCTCACAGAGTTTATTAACACCACGGATGTACTCAATTTGTGTTTTAGTAGCAAACTTGCGCATAGTCATATCTTCGTTGATACGTTGGCGTAATGGCGCTGAAAAAAATGGGCTGATGTTCATGGGTATTCTCCTATCTAAGATGAGGCGACGTGCCTCAAAACTTAGAGTAGGAAAGAATGAAAATGTTATGGGAATAAACAGTGCTTGCCAAGAGCGCCATTACCGCGGGAGCGGTTTAGTTCTTGGATACGAAAGAAGACCTTAGCCTTGGCTTATCTAGCGACATTTGAACCGATGAAAATCAGCCCTGCGTTAGATAATAGAATTGTTCTAAATTCCATCAGGAATCTATAAAGTCATAAATTCTAATTTGATTAGAAAATACCAAAGCGGACATTAGATTAATATGATTTTAGGTATTAAATTCTATATCGGGGCACAAACTGAGATAGAATTTTATTTGGACACGTAAATATTGATTGGACTAGCTGTATTGTAATCGTCGCCAATCAAAAATGTTGCACCGAAGTAATTATACCAACCGGATTAATTATCTGATCAAGAGGTTATGACAAAATCGCTTAGTAATTAGTTGACCACTACAGTTGCTCCTCTAAATTAAATTGGACCAACTGTAAGGTGAAAAGTTAATTATGGAAATGTGCTTGTTGCCGGAGGCTCACCGAGTTTTTGATTCATGAGAAGATTCGTTCGGTATATTAGGTACTATTTCAGTTTTTGTTTTTCTAAAAATGAAAAGTCATAAAAGATCATACTGACTATCATAGTCACAGAGGTATAATATTAAGTATTTTGAGAGTTTATTTGAAACTATAGGAGATTCATCTAGCAACTTTCCCCCTGAACTATTTGATATGGAGTTTTCTCCGCATGGCTTGCTTTGTGTATAAAAAGCTCTGCGGCTTTAATACCTTTTACTTCACTATTTTGATGTATAGTCGTTAATGGTGGGCTAGTGCGTATTTCACCATCAAAACCTACCACTCTAATATCCTCTCGTATTTTAAGACCCATGGCAGTAATTTCTTGCACAACAGCCAAGGCTATCATGTCACTCATGCAAAGTAAGGTAGTAGGTCTAGGGTTACAATTAAAGGCTTCTTTAATTGCGATTAATGCAAATTTTTTGTTATTTACAGGAATGTGCCAAATACGGTCAATACACAATTTCGCTCCCGCTTCTTTAATTGCTTTTTTATATCCAATTAAACGTTGATGGGCAATTGAACTATGAATATCGATGTCAGGAGCGCCGTAAACTCGGCAGGTTAAAGTAGAGTCAAGTAAACGTAAACCAAGAATAGCGATATGGTCGTTCTTTGAACGAATGGCAAGTTTAGCAATTTCATATGCGGCTTTTTCATTGTCGATACTGACTGAGGCTTTACGGTCAATATCAAAATCTGCCGTAACAACTTTTTTATTGGTCATTCTTAATTGTTCAATTAGTTCAGTGTTACGCGGACTACCGTAGCAAATGAATCCATCAACAAAATCCGACACAGCATTTATACTTTTAGACGTTCCTGAGAATAACAATAAGTTAATTTTATTTTTTTCTAAAACTGAAGCAACACCTTTGACAAATATACTTGCTACGGGATCCGTTACCATGTACTCAATACTGTCAGGAAGCACCAATGCGGCAATGTTAAATGTACCTTTTCTTAATGACTGTGCGGCTTTATTAGGTCCTGAATAACCCATTTTTTTGCAAAATGTTAATATTTTATGTCTACTTTTTTCGGATAATTGGTCAGGACGACTAAAGGCATTTGAAACAGTTGCATTTGAAACTCCCAGCTCTTTAGCAATACTTTTAAGTGTCCAGTTTTTACTCTCTAACATAATAACCTTGTATAATATTAACCGTTTGATATACCCATGGACGGTATTTCGCTTAAATACCCGTTTTATAATTACTAGGTATATTTCTTATTGACGTATTAATTTTGCTATTTTTTTCTGTATTTATGGTGAAATCTAGCCCGTTGTCCTTTGGTCCATGATTGATCTGGTGAAGCAAATCATCATGCGGGGGTAAACGACAAATTGCATTATTAACCCCGTCTTCTACACGGCTAAATATACGCGTTGCAAACGCTTGTCTTCTTCCCCCAATGGGGCCAAGCTTAGGGCGTCCTTCCATGCCAAAATACACATATTGATAACTCGCATGGTCAAATATAGTGTGCAAATTTTGCAAGTCATAAATATCTGGATAGCTGTTTTCCCATATCGATATTTTTTCTCTTAACCAAGGTGTCCAGCTAGCTGAATTGGTGTTTTCAATCCAAAATTTGGAGTCAGTCCTTTTAGTTAAAAGATAATGATATTTAACAAAGTTTGCCGCATGTTGATAATGTTCACCCATTAACGAATTGTAAGTGTCTTGGCATGGGCATTGGTTAAAATATCGAGGGATTAAGGTAGATAACGCCCACACAGCTTGCTCAACTAAATGAATGCCGGTTGATTCTAAAGGCTCAATAAATCCGCTACTTAAACCTACAGCAATACAGTTGTTCTTCCATTGATTTTTTTTATAACCTACTTTAAATTTCAACAGACGCGGTATTCCTTCATCGTCACTTAAGCCTAAATAATGTCTTAACTCGGCCTCGGCTTCAGCCTGTGAACAATGGTTCGCACTATAGACATAACCAACACCGCGTCGATTATTCAAACCTATATCCCAAATCCAACCATTTTCAACTGCTGTAGAGGTGGTATATGGTTTAATTTTTTCGCCTACTTTTAAGGGAACTTGTAAGGTGACCGCAGCATTACAAAAGAGGACTTTTGATAAGTCTTCAAAACTGTCATCTAGTTTATTGATCAACATACTTGAAAAACCACTACAATCAATAAACAAGTCGCCGGTAACAACTTGGCCTGATTTCAATTGAAGTGCACCTATATTACCGTTTTTTTCCAATTTAATTTCGGTAATGGTATCAACAATATGCTTCACTCCTCTTGTTTTTGCGGCTTTCTTCAGTGCTTCCGCTAATTTACCTGCATCTAAATGATAGGCATAAGGTAATGGAGCATCATAAGGTTGGTCTTGCGCAGTTTTTGGCGACAAACCCGCTCGGGCAACTTGATGTTGAATACTAATGGCATCATGAAAAGGGCGTTTGTGTAGGTCAAGTCCTTTCAACCAGTAATTTTCCATGCCGTCAGTTCCTGCTCGTAGTGGCCGTTCAAATGGGTGGAAGTATTCATCCTTCTTATTGTCTTCTGGTGTATGGGTCCAGTTACGAAACAGAATTCCATGTTTGAAAGTTGCGTCAGACATTCGCATGAAGTCAAATTCATCAAAACCAATATCCGCAAGGGTAGATCTAATGGAAGGTGTAGTAGCTTCCCCAACGCCGATTGTTGGAATGTCACTAGATTCGATTAGTGTAAAACGTAGACCATCTTTTTCTTCATGCCCTAATTTAGACACTAAGTAAGCCGCACTTAACCAACCAGAAGTTCCACCACCAACGATTACTATATTTTTCATTTACTTGCCCTTATCTGCTTTTAAATAGAAAATGCCCTCATGAGCATTTTCTATTTTAATATGTACGATTAAAAATTGTACATCATACTAAAAACGAGGTTTCTTCCTGGTATTGAACGAGCCAAGAATACATCTAAATTGCCACCTTCTGGCCTTTCAATTAGTCCTCCTCGAGGGTTACCTTCCGTTAGGCCAATTTCGTTAGTTAGGTTATTAACATTCGCATTAAATGTTAACTCTTCTGAGATATACCAAATAAATCCTGCATCTATAGTCTGATACGAAGGCAGTACAATTGAGTTACCGGTATCTGAGAACCTGTCACCCAAATATTGGGTAGAGACAAAAATCTCACCATTATCTCCCGGTAAAATGTAAGAAGCTGATAATCTGAACGTTTCTTGTGGAGAACGAGGGGGTTCAAGAGAATCAACTTTATCGAGTAAATTACCCAATTGATCTTGATTACCTTCAGCATATTCCAATGAGCTTAAACCACCATTTTGAAACATACCGGTTAAATCAAATCGAAGAAAATCAAGCGGCTTCCAATGTAAGTCAAATTCGACACCCAAAATATCAAAATCACCTTTTGCTTTAACAAAATCTTCTGTTCCGCGGGTACCTGTTTCGTAGTCGAAATCAGAATACTCACTTCTAAAAAATGTCATAGAGGTCTGAAGTTGCTCGTTTTGGTAACGTAGCCCTAACTCAGTAAAAGTAAGATTGGTTGATTCATCCCACGGAGCATTCATATTATGGGCATTAACATATCGACCATAAGCTGCGAAATTTTCAGTGATCAAATAATTACCACCGAGCGTCCAAGTGACATCTTCCACTGAACCGTCTCTGGTGCCATAGTTCGTTCCAGTACCGCCAAGAACATAATTGTTAGCCATGATATTATCAACATCTTTACCATCGCCATCAAATGCGCCTACAATTGCCGTTTGTGAATAACCTTGACGCTCTTTTTGTGTCCCCTCAAGCTTTTCATAGCGCACACCTGCATCTATACGTAGGTTGTCGTTAACCTGGTATTCATCATTAATATACAAAGAAGTAGATTGTCTATTTTCTTTCGCCGCAGACTCCCCCCATGCACCATAGCTAAGTACACCACTTTCAGTAAGGAAACCCACAACTTCATTAGCGTCATTCAGAGCGACTAAATCCAGTCTGCTAGGGTTATTAGTAATTTCACTTAAGAAGGTATTCATACCTGCTTCGCCACGTTTAAATCGGGTATCAAAAAATAACATACCACCCGTTAATACGTTTTCATCGGTTTCCCAAGTCAAACTAATATCTGAAACAAATTCTTGTGTGGTATCCCAAGGAGAACGACTGACACCATTAGTGACCAAGCCATTTCCATTTAACGTGGTAAGGTCTGATTGACTCAAAAGTTGACCACTTGAAACATATTGCATGCCAGCATGTGTGGCTCCTTCAGGATCGAAGCGGTCTAACAAGCTTTGAACATCACCATTTTTTGAAGGGTCTATTCTATCAAGCGCGGTAACAATAGAACCGTTATCTACGTTAAATACAGCATTAGCAACAAATGTTTGATCGATATAGCGGCTATTTATATTAAAAGTAAGTTCGTCACTTATATCACGTTCCATATAGAAACCTATTTGTTTTGCTTTCGTGACAAAACCTTCAGTCAAATCATGAGTAACAATTGGGTTTGCACCTGAATTAGGCGTAGTTCGACCAATCATTACTGAGTTATCAAGACTTAGCATAGTGCCTGTTAGCGGGTCAAAACCAGCAAGAGCTTTTGGGTTGTCAAAATCTTGAAATGGTGTAGGGAGTAAAAAGGTATTGTGCTCATCGACAACTTTAGCGGTAAAACCAAATATGCCCTTATCCGTTCTATTTTCTAAACGAAACTTAAATTGACCACCTCTATCAGCAGTAAACCCTGTGTCTCTCACCTGATCCGATACACGGTAAGTACCACCAAAAGAGCCAAACCAATCGCCACCTAATGGCGCACCATAAAACATTTCTATTTTTTTAGTATTATAATCCGATCCTGTAACTCTTATTGTGCCTTCTGCATCATCAGATACTTTACGAGAAATAAAGTTAACTGCTGCACCAGCACCCTGTACTGTTAAAATACCAGAGGTACCACCACGAACGGCTTCAACACGATCCATGCTAACATCATATTTGACTATGGCATCAACTAAACCATTTGAATACTTAACAGGTAAACCATCTTCAAGAATTTGAACAAATTTTTGTCCTCCTCCAGGTAAACCACGCACTAAGTAGTTATTAGATACTTCGCCGCCAGAAGCTTCAACCACAAATCCAGGGATAAGTTCTAATACTTCGGCAGTAGAGCGAGGCGCTTTTCTTAATAAATCAACTTGGCTTAAAGACGTTACTGCAACTGATGACTCTAGTACAGTCATATTAGAGGAACGAGTACCTGTGACAACAATAACTTCTAAACCGGAAGCTTTACTTTCTTCTTTTTTCTCATCAACTTGATCTGATGATTGTGCGCTAGCACTTAATGCTAGACCAACTGCCATTACCGATAGTTTCAACGGAAAACTTTTATTCATAATATTCATAATTTTACCCCTAGTAATTATTACCACGTTTTGATTGTTTTTATAATACATGTAAGCTTGCGTAATCGTTTACGTCGAAATCATGATAGTCTTCAATATTTATTTTGTAAATATATTTTTTATATAATAAATATAAAAAATATATTGTTATTACGAAGTAAATATCATTTGGTTGTTATAAGTCACTGATTTAATACTTACAAAGTTAAATTTTGAAGTGGTGCAAACATTGGGGTTTCAATGTTGCATTAATAGTTACAATACTAACTAATAAGTCACAATCAATAAAAACAAGAAAGCGTTTACTTTTATTTCGTTTGGGTGGATATTGGGTTGTACGGCCATAAAAAGCTAGATTTTTTGATTATTAGTAATAACTCAATAATTCAACTTTATGATTTATTGGAGTATTACTCGATTTATCTAGAACCATGCCATTATTATTGTAAGAAATGTCATATTTACACGTAATATTTATACTGAGAAATAAAAATAAAAATAAAAATAAAAGTAAAAATAAAAGTAAAAGTAAACGTTTACGTGTATTTGGTGTTGTGATAGCCTAAAGCTCATGAGAAACATCTGACTTGATTGTGTTTAGTTAAGCTTACTAAGCTTGTATAACAACAAGGTAAACGTTTTATTATTGGTAGGGTTGGAATTATTTTTAACTTGTTAAACTAAATATTTCTTAGCTTTTCGTGTATTAACTATAAGAGTATTTAAAGGTATAGACTGAACATATGATTAGTTTTAATTCAAAATTACATTTGGCAACTTTGCTTCTGTTATTTCTTTTAATCCCATGCTCTGCTCAAAATCGGATCGTGACTATCGCAGGGAATGGTGGAAATGATGTTGTTGCGGTCAATAAATTAGTTAGTGAAGTACTAAAAGATGATTTTGCTGCACTGAAAATTGATGTTCAGTATTTCCCTGTTGAGAGCGATTATTCAAGATTTATCCTAAATGCATTGTCCTCAGGTAATGCACCAGACGCCTTTTATGTCAGCGTAGATATGATAGATAATTGGGTTGCAACAGACCAACTGCAAGCCATAAGTGCTCGTTTGCGTGAGGCTTCACGTAACATAAATCCTGTATTGTTAAAGGCATACACCATAGAAGGGAAACTTTATGGTATACCCAAAGATGTTAATACGTTAGGGCTGCAGTTCAATACAGATATATTTGATGATGCTAAAGTAGCGTACCCAAATACAAAAGATACTTGGTTTACGTTTAAAGATAAACTTGCGCAAGTTGTGAATGCTATTGGTGATGAAGGGGTATTGGGTACGTGTTTATCTCCTGATTACGCACACTTTGCACCCTTTGCTTTATCAACAGGATGGCAGCCCTTTAATGAAAATAATCAAACCATTTTAGATGAACGCTTTCAACGAGCTTTTGGTTTTTATGTATCACTCATACATGACGGCTTAGCGAAACTCCCTGCCGATGTAGGTCAAAATTGGCCCGGTGGATGTTTTGGTACTGAAAATAGCGCTGTTGTTATGGAGGGGCAGTGGCTTAGTGGCTATTTAACGGATAAAGCCCCTAACTTATTATATCAATCAACATTAATTCCCAAAGATCCACTCAGCCAAGGTAGAGGAAACTTATTATTTACAGTCGGCTGGGCAATCAATAAAAATACGTCAAACCCCGATGACGTGGAAAAGGTCATTGAACTGCTAACCAGCGAAAAAGCGCAAAACGCAATTCTTGTTTCTGGCCTAGCATTACCCAGCCTTTTAAGCGCGACAGAATTTCCATTTTTTAGTCAAGATAATCCAAGTAGTCAAATGGCAAAAACTATATTAACAGCGTCAACAAGTGGCAATGTCATGCCTCATAATTTTTCGCAATACGGTAAATTATGGCAACAGCCTATAGATGTAGCATTAACGGCGGCGATGCTTGGACAGTTGAGCATTACCGATGCATTAGCTGAGGCGCAAAAGCAATACAACACTATGGTAAATACACCGGTCAAACAAAGGCATAAGCAGAATCAAAAGATGGAGAAACAATAATATGATATCTAAGGCGTTACAACGTAACTTCTATGGCTGGATGTTAGTACTGCCTTTTGTACTAACATTGCTGGTGTTCTTTGTCTTTGCTTTGATACGAACAGTCAGCTATAGCTTTACCGATTATGACTTATTTTCGCCAGCAAATTTTGTTGGTTTTGATAACTTTATTAACTTGTTAAATGATGAGCTTTTTTTACGAGCGACTATTAATACCGTCACTTTCTCTTTGGTTGTTACTGTAATCCAAACAGTACTAGCTCTGGGACTAGCGGTTTTGCTTAATAGTAAGATAAAAGGTAAAACCTTTTTTAGAACAGCATTTTATGTGCCTAGTATATTATCAAGTGCCTCGGTAACACTGATCTTTATATGGATCTATCAGAAAAATGGTTTTTTAAATGGCTTCATTTCCCAAATTGTAGAAAGTACACCTTACATTGTATCCGCTATTTTATGCTTTTTTATCCTACAAACAGTTCAAGTGATACATCACCGTTTCATTGGGTTACCAACACGTTTTTTTGATCCATTACTAGCCATTATTTCGTTATTTATTACTGTTGTTATGGTTTATATCACTAACAGAACTGGTCTCATAACATCCACGCCAATGGCTATATCGATGAACTGGTTAGGCTCTCGCGATGACTTTGGTCCAATGCCGGTAACCCTCTGGGCTATTACTATTCAAAATATATACACCACAGTTCCCACTATTATGTTGTTATTTTTAGCAGGCTTACAAACGATACCCAGTGATTTATACGAGGCAGCAGAAATAGATGGTGCAAACAAATGGCAACAACTGCGACATATTACTGTACCGCAATTAGCGCCCGTGACCTTTGTTGTTGTTACGTTAAGTATTATCGGTACCTTACAAATGTTTGATCAGGTAGCGTTATTAGGAACTTCAAGTCCACTTGAGTCCAGAATCACCTTGGCTTATTACGTTTATCATCAAGCCTTTTCAGACAGCGGCACACCACAAATTGGTGTATCTAGTGCAGCGGCATTAATTTTAGGGGCGTTAACCTTAGTGATCGTATTTATTCAAAATAAATTTGGTGTGAAGGAAAAGTCGTAATGAAGCATGCAACACAAATAAAATCTATTCCTGATACTTATTACAAACGACGACGTTTGGCTAAAACTGCGTGGGTATATTCAGCTTTATTGTTGATTGCCATCACGACTTTGGGCACTTTTGCTATTGCCTTTATGGCAAGTTTAAAAGATAACGCATTATCTGAGCCGACAAACTTCAATTTCGGTCAAGTTAGGCCGAGCAATTGGGTTGGAGCTTTAAATCTTGGCCTTGCAGGTAACAACGCACCACTATTTGGTGGTTTTGCGCCTGGCGCGGACATTTCGTTTGAAATAACTTATGCAGTTTCTGATGACGACAGCTTTGCTACCCCCGTTATTAAAATACCTAGAAGGCGGCCGGGTACAGGAATGGCCGCTGCGTTAACAACCAACTATGCCGCAGACTATGCAATTGTGACTTCGCCTGTGTTAATTGAGCAACAAGATAATGTGAATTACACCTTGAAACGCGGTGTGAAAAAGGACTTTTTAAAAGGAAAAAGTGCTACGTGGCGGTTTTCAGTAAAATACCAAGGAGAAGGTCCTGTAATTGATACCTTGCCACTTGACATTACCACTCCACGTAGCCAAATGTTGATTGATAGCACGTTAGACCCGAGTCGATTCGAACGGCGCGGCAGAGTGGCATCATGGGTCAACATGTCACCCGGACTAATAGGTTATGTTTTTCGCAGTTACGTGCGTGTATGGAATGAATCAGTAAGCTTAGAAACCGGGCAAAGCTTGTTTCTAAGTTGGACCTCCAACTCATTTTTCATCGCCTTGGCTAAAGTATTACTTACCGTTGTGATAGCTTGCACTGCTGGCTATGCCATGGCTAGAATGTCATTCATTGGCGCTAGATTTTTATTTTTATTGATGATTTTCAGCATGACAATTCCTGGTCAAGTCACCTTTATTTCAAATTATGAAATTTTTAATGCCTTAGGAATACTCAACACACCTTGGGCGGTGATCACCATGTTAGTTGCCTCAGGACAAGTGCTCATTATGAAACAATTTTTTGAAAAGTTTCCTCGTGAACTAGAAGAGGCAGCTATCGTTGACGGTGCATCTCCTCTCGCGATTTTGGTTCACGTTTTTCTACCTTTAGCTAAGCCTGCATTAGCTTCTATTATTATTTTAGGTTTCCAAGGGGCGTGGAATGATTTTTTCTGGCCAATGGTAGTACTGACCAGCCCTGCTGATGTGTACACACTTCCCGTTGGCTTATTAAGTCTTCGTAATGCCTATGGTGTTGCTGGCGACTGGAGTTTGATTTTGGCCGGATCATTTTTAACTACCATCCCTGTATTAGTGGTATTCATCATTTTTCAACGTCACTTTACTGGCAATAACATTGGTTCCGCAGTGAAAGGCTAGTTTACGAACTAGTGATTCATGTACAAAACTTTGTATTAAATAATGAGAATTTTATGGCACAGCTAACACTGAAAAAAATCAATAAAACCTACGGGGAAGTTGCTAACTTCCATCATATAATCAAAAATGTAGACCTTGAAATCGATAATGAAGAATTTGTTGTCTTTGTCGGTCCTTCTGGTTGTGGTAAATCCACTATGCTCAGAATGATTGCAGGATTAGAAGACATTTCCAGTGGAGAGTTGAAATTTGATGATGATATTGTCAATGAACTCAGTCCATCAGAGCGTGGTGTTGGTATGGTGTTTCAATCATATGCCCTGTATCCCCATATGACAGTGCGAGAAAATATTGCTTTCGGTCTTAAATATACGCGTAAAGAATGGAGTAAAAAACAAAAGAGCTTAGCCGTTGAAGACGTCGCTGATATTTTAGAATTAACAGAATTATTAGACCGTAAACCAAGCGATTTGTCAGGAGGACAAAGGCAACGAGTTGCCATTGGTCGAGCATTAGTTCGTCAACCTCGTGTGTTTCTACTTGATGAGCCCTTATCTAATCTTGACGCCGCCATGCGCGTTAGAATGCGCGCTAAAATAGCCCAATTTCATCAAAAATTTAAATCTACTATCATCTATGTTACTCACGATCAAGTAGAGGCAATGACATTGGCAGATAAAGTTGTGGTATTAAATAAGGGAAAAATTGAACAAGTAGGTAGACCGCTTGAGCTCTACAATCATCCTAAAACCGAGTTTGTTGCAAAGTTTATAGGCTCACCTAAAATGAATATCATTAAAGTAAAATTGGTCGACGCTGATATAAATAACACAACCTTTATGTGGGGGGAAACGCTTATATCAACACCAGTAACCTTACCCAACTCATGTAAAAACAGAGAGTTGTCACTGGGCATTAGACCAGAAAATATCACCTTAGATGATCAATCAGATATAGCAGTGATAGTTGATAGTATCGAGTTTTTAGGTGCAGAAACCTATTTATTGTGCCACTGCCCAAAGAGTAAGCAAGAAATACTCATTCGTTGTGGTGGAACCGTTGATTTAGTCATAAATCAAGAGGCTTATATTAAATTTAGTTCTACGGCCATTCATGTATTTTCTGATGGAAAATCGATAGCTTTTGCTTCATGATATACTTGTGCTTATTTATGTTAGGGAGATTTATTAACACCTATATAAAAAAACTGCACGAGTAGATTTTTTGGGTAGATACATAATCACTTGAATAAAAAGAAAACGTTTACCCCCTTGTTGTATGGTAGTATATATCTGTTGGAATCAAATGAAATTATGAATAAAAGTTCTATTAAACATGCTGCTGAGCTCGCAGGTGTTTCAATCGCTTCTGTCTCTAGAGCATTAAATAATAAACCTGGGTTATCTGAAAAAACTCGTGCTCGAATTATTGAGGTATGCAAAAATTTAGGATATCAACCTTCAGAGGCGGCGCGTAAATTAAAAATAGGTCGAAAACATCATGTAGGGCTAAGTCTAGGTAATGGTGATTTAGCCCATGGTCACTACATTAGTACTTTATTCGAAGCGTTAAATCAGCGACTTATTAAAGAAGGCATGGTCATTAGTTTATATGCCTCTCATGAACTTGAGAAAATGGTCAATGAAAGTGGGACTGCTATTTTAACCGGTGTTGTTGAAGGTGATGCGCGAATTAAGCGTTTACAGGCTTTAACAATACCTTTTGTCTGTGTTGGTCATGTAGAAAATTGCTTTACTGTTACCCCAAACGATGAATTAGGTGGCAAACTTGCTGCGCAACACTTAGTTGATTTGGGCTGTGAGAACAGCGTTATTATTGAAAGTAAACTTGAAGGCAAAGGCACTAAGAATAGAGCCTTTGGTTTTCAATCATATATGCAATCAGAAGGGGTCATTCCAGGTAGAATATTTATCGAAGAACGTCTAGCCATTGAACTTCACACCTATCGAATGATTACAAATTTGTTGAACAAGAAGTCTTTTTCATTTGATTCTGCTTTTTGCGAAACCGATGAAATAGCTTATGGCACTTTGATAGCTTGTCAGGACTATGGTTTAAAGATTCCGCAAGATATTAAAATTATAGGCTTCGATAATTTGCCGGGAGTATTTGATAATATTACTACTTTACATCAAAACCTAAACCTAATTGCTGATTCAATCACTGAACTCCTTGCTGAGGCTAAAGAGCCAAACTCCCTATTTCGTCATATTGTTATCCCTGTTGATATATTTGTTCGCCAATCAACTAAATAAAACATTAGAGATACTTAATATTTTATTTGCATTAGTTACGTAAACGTTTACTATGTCATTTGTAAAATTAATCCGTAAGTAATTATTAAGGTGGCCAATGTGATTCCGTTAAAAAAGAACTATTCTTATCTTGTCCTCAATGAGCAGGCACTAGTAAAAAATTCAGCCCAAGAAAAGAATGCCTTTGGTGCATACTATTTTGATACTCGGGTACTGAGTTGTTATGACTGGGAATTTGATAACTTTTCACTCTTACACAGTGAAGCTATCGGTAGCAGCACCATAAAGCAGTATCTAAGCTTATTTGAGCAGCATAAACAGAGTTTATTAATAAAAAGAACTTTGCAGGTTTTAGAGAATGGATTTACAGATTCATTAGAAATAATGAATGATGATATTGAACCACATCTCTTTCACGCAAAATTGTCATTAGATAGTGATTTTAATGACATGTTTGAGATGCGTGGGTACGAAAATCTCGAAATAATCCGCGATATAGTTCAGCTAAGGTCTACCAATCATTATGAAGCACACTATATTGCAGAAGACGACATCCGTACTGACGTTAAAGTTCATTTAGATGGATTTAGTTTTGATAAAAAACTTCTTATTGATGCTAAAACCAAGAAAACACTCACAGTAACAGTTGAATTTTCGTCTAATAATCATGTTAGTGGACCAAAAATTAATTTACCTGATACCTGGTTAAATAGTAATAAGATAAATGATGTTCATGGGGTTTATCGCCAAGCAGAGCTTGATTTGCACGATTTATTGTTATCAAGTCAAGAAGGCTTAACCATTGCGGCAGGTATTCCTTGGTTTGTGACGCCATTTGGTCGCGATAGTTTAATTTCTGCTTGGTTCTTATTAAAAGAGTGCCCTAGTTTAGCCAAAGGAAGTTTAAAGTTTTTAGCTAAAAACCAAGGAACGAAACATGATGAACTTCGAGATGAACAACCGGGGAAAATATTGCATGAACAACGATATTCTGAACTAAGTCGTTTAGGTAAATTGCCATTTCATACCTACTTTGGTACCGCAGATGCAACCCCGCTTTTTATAATGCTGTTAGCTGATTACGTTGAAGTTACTTCAGATGAGTCACTGGTTCATGAATTACAATCACATTGGGTTGCCGCTTTAGATTGGCTTGATACCTATCAAGATGAACGAGGTCTGATCCAATTTACAGGAAATGAAGTTGGTGGTTTGGCAGTACAAAGCTGGAAGGATTCTAATGATTCACTAAGTTATAGTGATGGCTGTTTAGGGCAAGGTGGTCTAGCAGTTGCTGAAGTTCAAGGTTATGCGTTTGCCGCTTATAATGCAGCTGCCAAGTTTTATATGTTATTAGGAGACCATGCAAAGAAAAGCTACTACCAAGACAAAGCTTTGCAATTACAACTGACTTTTGATGCCTTGTTTTGGATGCCTGCACATGACAACTATGCTATTGCTGTTGACGAGAAATCGACTCAATTAGACATAAATAGCTCTGACAGTGGGCACTTGTTATGGACTGGTATTGTTAAGGAAGAAAAAGTAGATCTATTGGTAAAACGCTTATTTAAAAGTGATATGTGGAGTGGTTGGGGGCTAAGAACGTTAAGTAGTGATGCGGCTAGGTATAACCCTATTTCCTATCACAATGGTTCAATTTGGCCACACGATACCGCAATATTTGCAGCTGGCCTTAAGCGTTATGGTTATGACAAAGAATTTTCAATTGTTAGTGAGGCAATGGTTGATCTTGCTGTCAGCCAAGAAGATAATCGTCCTCCAGAATTATTTGCTGGTTATACACGGGGAGAATATCCAGTATTACCTTATATTGAAGCATGTCGCCCTCAAGCTTGGTCAGCTGCAGCCCTTATCTATTTAATGGGAAATGTTAAATAACCTGAGATCTGCTTAAGCCAAACATGTTTTAAGTAGCCATCAGTCCAAACTCACTAGGTGATAGCTTAATACGTGGCTTTTTTTTGTTTAGACAATAAGCCACGATCCCTGAAATCACATTCAGCATAAATCCTACCTCGCTACGATGTCGACTATGCTCTACTTGCGAAATGTTTTTCAGTTGATCATTTATCGTTTCAATAATATATCTCTTTGATAACATTGCTCTATCAAACGCTGATATGGCTTTAACTTTCATATTTTTACGAACGGTAGTAACCAAATCCACGTCGGTTTCAGCCAATTTTTCGGTTAGCTTTTTTCCAATATATCCTTTATCTGCATAAAGTTTTCCGTAGAGGTCTTTGCATAATTCCGGTATTGGTGTTCTATCGTTAGTGTTTCCAGGAGTAATCTTCAAGGAAATTATTTCACCTACGTGATTAATCAATAAATGTAATTTAAAGCCATAAAACCAACCCATTGTTCCTTTCCCTCGTTTGGCAATACCATTAAATACTCGATTACGAGGAATACGAATGTTATGGCATACTTTAAGACTTGTAGAGTCGACAAAAGAAATTCCCGTAGGCTTTCCTTTAATTGTTTGAAAATAAGCACACATAGGAACGAGTAGAGCAGACATCTTGTGTAAAAAACGCGTATAGCTCAATAAGTTCGGGAAGTCTCCTCGCCAATGTTTTTGAACTAAGCCAATATAGAAGTTCTTGAAATCTCGATGATTATATTGATGGAAAGCAATCACAATGGTCATGCATTCGCTTGTAGACATGTTGGATTGACGTCTTCGTTTTTTGACACCATCAGCAATTAACTCTGCCTCCCACACAGGTAAAAATTTATGACAAAAATCATCGACATAGCAAAATATATCTATTAGTTTATCCACTTGCCCACCTTTTGTGCTTTCAAATCGTTTTTAGTCGAAAGATCTGATCGCTAGGTGGGCAAATAGTTCAACTCTTATCCAGAGTTCAGGTTAAATAAGCTGAGACAGGTTTTAGGCCTTACCTATAGAATTAGTCTAAGTCTATAATATTGAACATTGGCTTATTGTCTTTAGGAAATAAGCTATAAGAGTATCAAGTCGGTTTCAAAAGATTAAATTAATACTTTGATGCATTGAGTGTTGAATGTTGAATGTTGAGTTTTAGACGAAAATCAAGATAATTGTTGGTATAAACTGGTTAATACGGATGACTGCCTTCCTAAATCCTCTTAAAATCAAGTCAATTATCCTAAAGGCTATAAAATGACAATAGTTAGATTCGTAAATTGGAATGTTAACGGCAATAATGGCTAAAACCTGCTCTTCAATCGAATATACAATTTCGGTTAATATTTCCCATAATATGAATATATTTTCCAAAAATTCGATGTCCGCTTGGGGTATTTGGGATCTAATTCCGTGCAAAAATTTTCGGCACAATCTCAATTGTGAATGGATGTGAGTTTTTATGTAAAAACGACAACTTTAGGATCCCTGATCTGCCGTTTTTAACTCAAAAGCTAACTTCCGCTTTTGGCGCAGCCTGTGTGAAAACTAATTATTGTAAGTTTTCATTATTGAGGGTTTATATCAGCTCTTTATAAGGCTTCGCGTAGCGAAGCCGATATTTATGAATATCCATGTTTTATATTTTTTATTCGTTCAAAATTGCTGATATTGGCTCCTATTTGGAACATATTTGGGTCTTTTAAGGAAAGAGTTACCTCTTACGGCAACATCACTTCCTTAATCAATATTTCTGATCCAAATATACTGAGCATTCTTTTTAAATTATACGCCAATACATGCAGGTTCAATTCTGTACTGACATTTTTAAACCCTCTTGTTAAAAGGTGCGTGGCTC